>OGUM01000526.1_pt1 | contig 32754 bp, 27 predicted proteins | sample 1553631 | NCBI WGS metagenome assembly OGUM01 (sample SAMEA2580228, study PRJEB22360) | human gut metagenome | biome: human gut; feature: human-associated habitat; material: faeces | place: Denmark | collected 2008/2010 | reverse complement strand
CTCTTCCGTCAGGTTGCGCATATCGGCGAACGACAAGCCCGTGAAGGCGCAGAATAGGTATAAATCACGATACAGTTCTTGCTTCGCATTCTTCAGCTTGCCTTCCATCAGCAGGCGGATTTCATCTTTCGTCAGAAAGCTGCGGGTCGTTTCCTCCTTCTTGATTTCATACTCACGGAACGGGTCGCGCGTGAGCCACTCATTGTTGATGGCGATGAACACCATCGTCCGAAGCGGGCAGACATACAGCCACACGGTATTGGTGCAGCAGTGTTTGTCCGTGCGCAGGAACATTTCAAAATCGGAAATGAAAGCGGGTGTAAGCTCTTTCAGGGCAATGTCCTTCACATGGTAGCGGATGGTGAGAAACTCTTGCAGGTGCTTGTAAACGATCTTGTACTTGTTAAACGTGCCTTTGGCTTTCATGCCTGCCTCCACCTGCTTGGCATAGTCCTCGTTGTGTTGCCTGAACACCTGCAACAGCGTGTGGTAGCGGTGTTCCAGTCCGAGAAAGGCGTTTTTCACCTTTTCCGCAGTGACGAAGTTGTCACGCTCCATGATTTCCTGATAGTGCTTGTTGATGCGTACGCGCATCTTGTCGAGCATACGGTTCGTTTCGAGTGCAGCCGTGCTTCTGCCCGTGACACGTCCTCCTTTGGTGTCCCACAGCTTGGGATCGACGGTCAGTTTGCAGCTGAACTGTGTTTGGCTTCCGTCCACCGTGATACGTCCCATGACGGGTACTGTCCCGTCCTTTTTCACTACCTGACGTTTGAGGTAGTAGATAACTGAAAATGTACTCTTCATCGTCCTTAATTTTTTTAGGTTCAAAATTAGTCGGTGAAGAATCCTTCGTCGGTACGCAAAACACGGAGGAACGGCGCAATCTTTTTCCGTAACCGGATTTATTGCGTGAGTTGTCAGTAACTCACTATATCACAATGTCTTGTTTTACCATTCTTACCCATTTCGTCACTTATATGGTGTGGTTACGAACAAGTAACGTAGCGACGTCTTGATTTGGCTTTTGCAAGGATTGTGGTGGCGTTGGAGAGAATCGGCAGCTTAAATGAAACCTCTGTAAATCAATTCTATTACTTCATTCTTCCGTATTCCACTTTTTTGTAGTAACTTTGTCATGGGAGACTCCAGAGTCATCCATCTTAGATAAAATCTGACCACCAGGTATCATATTTGCGAAAGACCAATTCCCGATTTGCTTAATTGTTACTAACACGGCTGTTGGCATTTGAACATTCTCGAATACATTATCACCCACAATATTTAGATTAATCAACCGAGTTTTCTTTTCAAGGAATGTTCGTAAAGAATCAAATTTAAGACCCTTAATAAACAACGAAGCTGAAATAAAAGACAGTACACCATCATGTACTAACAGTTGTATCGCTTTTTCATAGAAAAAGGCATACATCTCCAAGCAATCATTAGTCTGAAACAGACCTGAATATATATTGTTCTTCGGGACAACGACATATGGTGGATTGGCTATAACGATATCAAAACCATCATTCACTCCAAACATCCATTCTGCATCAAAGAATGGAGATGACGCATTTTGGTTAAACATATCCCAATTCGCCAATAGCTGTGCTGTGCCATGGGTGGCAAAGCCCGTGTCTTCGATAGCCCGTGCAAGTGCTTGGCGTGTTTCTTTTATTTCCTGCTTCAGCCGTTGTTTATCAACATTTCTTTTAGCAAGGAATATCTGATGGTTTAACTCTTTCAGTTTTGCCTTCTTCGACAAAATCTCTTCAGTTGACTCAAAGAGGTTTGCATCATAGCCTACAGGAATGAGTGTATTGGCCGCAACAAACTTTGATTCGAGGTTAGGCAAAGGACGTATACCAAAGTTGTGAGCAGCATCACTTGTAGGCTTCTGGTCTACCACAAGAGAAATGAAGAAACGCAGTTTGGAAATCTGTACGGCTATGGGTTGTATATCAACGCCATAGATACAATGCTCAATGAGATAGAGTTTACGAGCATAGTCAGGGTCGTTGATACTCTTGTTGAAGGCTTCCTCAATGTCTGCCAGACGAGCCCTCCGCTCTGCTTCCTCGTCTTCAGCAAAGGCGAGTTTCGACTGCTCGATGGCAAGGTCAATCATAAAATCCTTCCACATCTCGTTTGTAGGATCGAGCTGACGAAGGACATGAACCAACTGTTGAAGAATGCCCATAGGGAATGCGCCCGAACCACAAGCGGGATCAAGCACACGACAGTTATATACAGCCTGCATGATAGCTTTACGCTGTTCCTCATTGAGCGTTGTTTCTTCGGTAGAGTAACTAAGCAGTTTGCGATACTCAGGTTCCAGTTCATCACCACATGTACGCTTCAAGTGGGCCACGAGACTTTCATCCACCATGTACTGCACGATTTCACGAGGTGTATAGAAAGAACCCGTCTGTTTGCGGGCAGAGGTCTTTGTCTCAGGGTTGTAAGAAGCCAATAGATTCTCAAAAGTCTTACCCAACAATTCCGGGTCAAGAGAAACCTCCTGGTCAAGAGGTGTATTCTCTTCAATGGTGAAATTATAACGTTTCAGGATGTCGATAATGCCTCGTGCCGATACACTCTTCTTGTTGTTATCGTCATACCATTGAGAAAGGTCAATGCTTCGTCCCACTTCATCACCAAAGAAGAGCCAATCTGGAAGGTATAATTGTTCCAGCGACTCTTTTCTTTCAGAGAAACCATCGTAATAGAGTCTCTCAGGCTTCTTATCCAAACAGTCAAATAGCCCACCATTTAGAAATGGCACATGACTATTTGCCATCTGTACGAACTCATCTGCGCCTCCTTCTTTGAAGTCAGCCTTATACCGCATTAGGTTGTTTACATTATAACCATCACGCAAAAAGCCTTTCTGACCATCGCCACGGAAACGGCGGTTGTTCGGAGTTTCTTTGCCTTCTGCAACTATAGGGCAGTTGAGCATAGCAAAGAAGAGGTTTTGAAGGATAAGACGATAGTATTTGCTCTCTTCAGGATTATAGAGCAAGTTCTTACGGTCGTGAGGATTAAATTCATCAATGAAGTGCTCTTTGATGTATCGTTCATCAAAGAATTCTTCAGGGATAAGATGTTTCTGTTTAAGGAACCAAACGAAAATGAGTCGAGTGATAAGACGGATACAGCTCTCATGGTTGAATTTGTCATCGTCCGTATTGGTCGTAAGGTCGTTCGGGAAACGAGCCACTTGAACGGCCCAAGCATACCAGTCGCTGAGCTCGGAGTAGAACTTCTTGGTAAGCAAGTCACTGGAGAATACCTCCATCCAATGCTTGTACAATTCCTCATAGTTAGGATATGTCTTGTCGCCAATAGAGGCCAGGATGTCAATGTGTCCCCGATGGGGATTCAAGCAGTTGATGCCGCGTAAAATACTCACCTTGCCCAGTTTCTCTCCGTCACGCCATTGTTGCGTATATTCACTGCGTTCACAGGTTGAAAGTGCCAGTTCGTTTCCCTGCTTGATGAACAGGATAACAGGTTGTGCAGATGCGATGCGGTTGAATCCACGGGTGAGTGTGGCACTCTCTGAACGGGTGAGAGTGGCGCCGCTGTACAACTCTACAGCAAAAATCATCATGCCAGTATATTTACCTTCAGATGCACGAGCTGTCACTTCCTCAGCAGAAAGTGTTTCTGCACTACCTGTCAGAGAAGACTCATCCACTGTACCGATGAAATAAGTGTGTTCCACTTTGGCAAGCACCACTCTCAGAGCCTTTGAAAAGTCTAATGGATAGAGGTCTTCAAACGGTACTGGTACTCGTGTCACCTCGTTAAATACTATATGCAGATGATGCAAAAGGGCTTTACTGGCATCAAACAATGATTCGTTGACAAACTTTTTAAGAACGGTATTCATAAGGCACATCTGTTCTAATGGTTATTATTTGCTTACATACTCCCACACAATCAGGTCAAAATTCTCTTTCTTGAATTTTTCTTCCAGCAATTGTGCATTCTTTTCCTGTTTTGTGGTTTTGTGAATAGTCTTTCGTGACTGAGCTATTTGCAGGATAGCAGCTGTAGCTTGCTGTGGAACCTTGGATTCCATCCATTGTTGGATAATGCTTGACAACTTTTGTAAGCGTTCTTTATTATTGATCTCAATCCATTCTGGTACAAAGCGGTCTTGGCTCTTGTTCTTACGGAGGAATTCCAAAACCTCAGCACGGTTGAGTTCCTTATAAGTAGTAGACAGACGTGTGTCAGCAGGCTGGCACATCAGATAGATTTCAGAGTAAGGCTTATTGTTTCCTTGCTCTCGATGGGGATAGCCAACTACTGCGACAAGACTCTCTGGTATTTTCTCAAAGAGATTATCATCAAAGCAGAATCCAGAGAAAATACCGTTTGGCATTCTGCGGAACACCTCCTTGTGTTTTTCGAAGTAGTCTATCAGATCCTGACGATACACCTCAAAGGAGAAGTCCTTCAAGGAGAGCGTGCGTGGCGATTCTATATCGCTGATGCTATTATTCTGCAACTCTTCAAGCAAGCGGTCTGCATTCTTGTCCTGCAACGGATTGTCTGCTTCCATTTTCAGATAGGCATCGTTCAGTTGCTGTGTCTCAGAGCCGACAAGATTCATCGCAACCATGCGGTTCATGATACGTGTTTCCAAGTGCAGGTAATCTTCAAAAGATTTTGCGGGCCAGAAATTGACACAGCGGATAGACTTGCACGGTGAGCCAATACGGTCGATACGACCGAAACGCTGAATCAAGCGAACTGGGTTCCAATGAATATCGTAGTTAATCTGCATGTCGGAATCCTGTAGGTTCTGTCCTTCTGAGAGACAATCAGTTGCAATGAGAATGTCAATACCATCATCCAGCAGGCGTTTGAAGGTCGGGCGCCGTTCTGTAATCAGCTTATGCCAGTAGTCATAAGGAACATTCCACCTACGCTTGTCGACATCGTAGTATTTTTCACGGCTGAGCTTTGCCTCCTCATAAAGATCACTCCAATCAAGTTCCTTATAGAGTTTGCTGAATGGAGCAAAGCTTTGGAGCACTTCATTGAAATGGCTGGTGTTGTGCCGTCCTGTAGTATGTATCTCTTGACCAGAGACAGAAGCCATGCGAGAAAAACCACGTTTACTGAGTTCGTCGAAGATGAATTTGGCGGTATCAGCGTATGCAGTGAAGATGACCACCTTCTTGTTAGAGGCTTGACGTTTTGCTTCCAAAATGGAAATCAGTCTCTCCAACTTAAGGTCCTGCTCAAAACCATTCTTGTAATCTTCTGCAAAAGCATCAAGGCTTTCACAGATAGCCCGCAGTTTATTGACATCCATGCGAAGTCCACGTTCAAAGCCTCCCAAGTTCTTCATGTCTGCCAGGTTGATGGTTCCTTTACGCAGTGTGAAGATGTCGTCGGTGTCGTTGTTCTCGTCATCATCGGGAATTTCCACAACTACCTTTCCACTTGCTTTTTGTTCCTTGAAAGCAACTACTTTCGCAAGCGTCTGTTCATGAACCTCCAACACCTTCTTGATGGTAGTACGGCATGAATGCCAACTGCTCTCCAATCGCTTCATAAACAGAATACCCATCATCTTGACAAGGAAACGCTCACGGTTTACATCGTCGTTCCAATCTCCAGAGGCTTCTCTTTCCGCTTCCTTGCGTGAGGCGTGGAGAAAAAGGCTGGGCTGGTAGGCTGTGAGGCTTAGTGCATCAAAAGCTGCATAGATTTCATCCGTAGAATGGTATTTGCCAAAGTGATCAACACCTTGATAAACATTGTCAGGTTTTTCCTTATTCGGGAACCCGAGGTCTTCACCCAAGGTGTTCTCTATGAGCTTACGAGTACGGGCAACAATCAGTTTGTCTGTTAGGTTGAAAAACTTTGGAGGGAGTAGAGATATAAACGAACCTATAGTGCGATCTGGGTCGCTGCACCATTGTGTATATTTACGTTGGCTATCGGCGAAGAGATTTCTCAGAGACTCAATATTGAAATCTTCCGTATCAAATGCTGCATCATTACCATGGCCAATAAGATTGAATTGCCCTTTTACGTCATTCAATCCAGTATTGATAGGCGTTGCAGAGAGCATTAGCACTTTTACATCACGCCCACTATCTGGGTCTTGGCTCTGAATAAGGTTCAATAAAAGGTCTTGATAACGTCCAGACTTCTCATTGCGCAGGTTGTGGCTCTCATCAATGACAATCAGCACTTTCTTCCGCGACTGTAGCCAACTAAGCGGTGCGTCATCGTAAGCATTCTGTAAACGTTCATTTTGAAGGTCTGTGTGGAAACGAACGATATAATCGAACTCGTCTTTGTCGAAACGAGAACCGTGACGCTTTAAGTATTGAGTCCAATTCTGCTCCAGTTTCTTCGGACAAAGCAAGACCGTGACGTAGTTTTGCGTCTGGAAATATTTTATCACCGCCAATGCAGAGAATGTCTTTCCCAAACCTACAGCATCGGCTAGAATAGCTCCATTATACTTTCGGAGCATCTTGATAAGGGAGATGACACCCTGCTGTTGGTACTTGAACAAAGTCTTCCAGATTTCGCTCGTCTGGAGAAGTGACATATCCTGTCGATGCTCAATAGAACCATCCAATTCAATGTCAGAATTGAATAGTTCAAAGAGAATCTTGTAATAAATCTCTTCGGGAGTATAACGACGGAAATAGTCGTCAATCTTTTTGATGAAGTAGTCTTTTACGCTTATCTTTTCAGACTTCAGATTTGACGAATCTGAAGGGATTTGTTCAGCTGCCATCTTCCAGATGTCCTCGAACCAAGAACAAACTTCCTTGTAATCCTTGTCACTCAGTTTTACAGGGTCGCCCATAGTCAATTCTATGTTCGACGTAGCTTTCAGACCCAATCCTGCATCTGTAAGGTTACTGCTGCCAGTCAAATAGAAGCTGTCATTCTTGGGATTGTTGTTCTTGAACATGTATGCCTTGGCATGACAGAAGGCATTGACAATGGCTTTTATCTGCACGGTATTTCGCTGCAAGAAAGCTTTTGCATCACGTGCATACTCATCTAGGTTAATGGTTGTTTCTATACCCATGTCACCATTCAGCAGGTCAATGATATGGTTCTTATCTTCTTCTTGCATCACCATTTCTGACGATACGATACGGAACATATCTTCTTCGGGCAGTTCATGATAGAGTTTGCTGAGAGCCCGGATGGTGAAATAGCCAGTAACAATATCCATGTTACCAACTTGTTCTGATGGCTTACCAGAGAATTCATTGATGAAGTCCCATACAGTAACGATGTTGAAACCTGAGTCGGGATATCTGTTTGTCTTGTTGTCTATGAGCATACTGCGATGTTATGAAAAAACTCCCAACATAGTGTCTCGACAGGTGACCAAACCTTTTGTTACACTACGAGGGAGTTTTATTATGTCTTTTGCCTATTGGCATTATGGGTCTTTGTCGAGCAATATCCATTCGTCTCTTTCCAAGAGACGTAGACAATCACAATGCCTTTGACGGATAGCGTTTTCCGATGTGTTTTGCTTACTTTTTGCTAAACAAAATGAAAAAGTATCATAATAAAAGTTCCTTTTCTTTTATAATAAGGTGGATTTTGGGAGATTTTGACTACCTTTGTACTCAAATATCCGTCTCTTGGAAAGAGATTGAGAATTTTGCTAAACAAATCTCAATCTACAGCAATCCTAATATCATCTTGTTTGCCTTGTCAACCACCGACGTTTCCAATGAAGCGAGGTATATTTGTGTTGTCGCCTCGGAGTCGTGTCCCATTCCTTCGCTAATTACTGACAGAGGAACATTCTTTGCCTTGGCAGCACTTGCCCATGAGTGACGGGCAACGTACATGGTGAGTGGGCGCTGAAGTTTTAGCATCGTTGAAAGTTCTTTCAGCCGATAGTTGACCAAATGTAGGGCATTGTCATATTGTCTTCGCTCATCACCCTCATCTTTGATGATAGGGAGAAGGAAATCAGTCTTGTTCTCAGGGTATTTGGCAATAATTTCAGCCATGCATTTCTCCCACTTAATACTTAGTTCTTGGCCTGTCTTTCGTCTTCGATAGGTCAGAATGCCATTTTGAAGATCAGTCTTTTTGAGATAAGCCATATCCACGAAAGACATTCCTCGAGTGTAGAAGCTGAACATGAACATATCACGGGCAAAGTCCAATGTCGAGTTCGTTGCCAAGTCCAACTCCTTCAGGGCTTTGATAACCTTGATAGGTATAGCTCGCTTGACCGTCTTATCCACTCCTGTATAGACGTGCCGGAATGGATTGTTCTGTGGAGTCAATCCTTTCTCCACTGCACGATTATAGACAGCCCGAAGGTTACGCATATAGAACGAAATGGTGTTCATGCGTACCTCTCTGGTTTTCAAATAAGCTTCATACATGAGCATCATGTCAGATGTAATACCATCGAGTGGCACATCCTTCTCGTCACGAAAAGCCATGAAACTTTTGAGTGTAGCTGTGTATGTCTCTGAAGTTCGGACTTTTCCCAATTGTTTCAGTTGAGCTATGACACCATGCATAAAGGTAAAGAGGGAGGACTCCTTGGTCAGTTTATGGAACATGGTGATCACGTCGTCTGCTGTGAAGCGACGACGCTCCGTTTCCAACGAGCGGACAACCTTTTCCAGACGAGCCACGTCCCATGCCAGACGTTCTTGAATACCCAATAGAAGATTGGAGCGGTTGCCATTTACGATAACGCTTTCCGACTCTGCATCCCATTCCTCTGCAAAGACCTTATAATCTGTATTCAACTGACGGACTACCCGATTGTGGATAATCTGAAAATAGAGTCCTCCCTCCTTGCCATCCACCGTCGATGGTCTGAACTTTACCTTTATTGATGTCATCATGTGCGTTAATTAGTTGTCATACTATCCACTTGAAGTACACATAGAAAGCTATCTCTATGGCAAGCGTTATGATTGACAGTAGGGAAAGAGAGCCGACAATGTAGAACAGTTTTGTGGAAATCCATACGCCCTCGTTGTTCTTCACAATGTTCATGAGTCGTTGGCTATGCTTCTGCCAACTCTCTTCCTGCTGTTTGTGGTGGTCGTCAAGTGTCTGTTTCTCCTGTCCCAGCCATTGGGTGTGACTGTCATGGAGCTGTTTCAGGCTTTCGTCATCAAGCCTCGTTTTGACTGGTGTCTGTTGTGCCTGGACGATGGCACCGCAAATGCCCGTGATGGCATTCTCTGCGCTTTGGGTTGCAGCATTGAGACCATTCTGTGTCGTTACACTACTTTCCTTCGCTTCTTTAATTGCTTCAAGCAATTTCTGCAACAGGGCAAGTGCCTCCTTGATCTGCTCCAAAGTGGCATCGAAGCGGTTCTGCTCTTTCTCCTTTTCCTCGTCATCCTTGATGGACTGCACGAGATTATTGTATTTGTCTTTTTGTGACATATTTTTGGTATTACTTGTGTTGATAATCTGTTTACATTACTTACCTCGTTTCCATCTTCTGACAATCGGCATGCAGAGCCAGTTGGCCATCTTGGCACAACGTCTTGCCCATTCCAGTTCGTCTTCATCCTTGTCTTTTCCCCAACCAGTGCCAGTTCCGCCACCGCCTCCATAAGATTCGGACATAGCTGTGGCAGCATCGACGTAGTTCAGGAAAAGTAGCATGGCGACTTTCAGGATGTCCTCATGTGGGGCATTGCTGTTGTCAGGAACTTCAATCTTGCTGTCAAGTTCCCTATAAACTCTTTCGGGGATGCTGAGTTGTACCCGCTCGCCATCGATAAGGAATACCTGTCGGTAGTCGTTGTTTGTGGCAGACGGTTTGGCTTGTGAGGATGATGCCTGTGCCGTTGACAGTCTATCCGTGGTTGGCTTCTTACTGTCCAAGGGCTTTGGTGTTTGTACAGCCATCGGCTTCTGAATGGGATGCAGTTTCCTCCATGTGTCCTCTATCTTTGATGGCATAAGGTTTCGCCCTTTGCCGAGGTCAGATGACTTATAAGAGGAATTGCCCATCTTGATGGAATAGCCTCTGACCACGTTCTCCTTGTCACGCTGTATCTTGACCTTATAGCCTCGCTTGGTCAGCATGGTTTCGTAATACGTCCAGCCGAAGCTTGGCATGGATTTGAGTATATCCATACAGTCATTGGTTATCTGTTGGAGGTGTTCTTCCCGTATCTCCATCGGGTCCTTCCAGCCGTGGCGTTGATTGATGGTGTGGGCAGCTGCTACAGCCCGCTCGCCGATGAAGTGGCAGTCATTGATGTTGCCGTCCTTGTCGATACGGTTCACCACCAGATGCAGGTGGGGAATCCCAGATTTGGCATCATAGTGGAGTGCAGCGAAGTACTGTGAGTTCTTGATGACCGTCGGGACAAGATTCTTGTGCTTGCCGTCTGGTGTCTTGGTCACCTGGTCAAGTTCATCTACAAACTCCTCAGTGAAACGTTGCCAGTCATCAAGAGTCCATCCATCACTCTCGTTCATGGATGGGGAAACCTCGATGCGTATGGATGTTTTGTCTATGGGCTTCCGTGCGAACTTCTGCTTGAAACGGTTCATGTGGAGCACCATTTCATCCCACATGCCCATCGGGGGAAGGTCTTCTGTCAGGAGGTTTACCTTCACGATGTCGGCACGGAAGTCTTTCGTGGCATAGTTAGTCATGGCCTGACCATGCTCTATAGGTCTTGCTGTCGCTACCATAGTCCTATCCTCCAAACTTTTCCTTAATTGTGTCCCAGTGCTGGATGAGGTAGTTCACGCCCTCAATCCATGCCGTCATGATCCTCTCGTTCCTGAAATACCGCTTCCTCACCTCCTGCGGCAGACCGTGAAGGGCATTGCGGATGCCGACAAGTTCAGACCTTGCGGCGGAAAGACTTTTCAGCGCTTCCTCCTGTCCCTCGGTCATCAACTGCTTTGGTTGGTGCCCAAGGACTGCATCATGAACATAGTTGCTTTTGTGCATTCCGCACTTGTTGGCATTGGTTACAATCTGGTTGTATTCTTCTTCCGTGAAGCGGACATCAATGTGGTGTCCCTTGTTCTGCCTCTTTTCTGAGGTCTTTGATGTTTTCTTGTTTTGCATAATGAAATCGTTTATAATAATGAATGATAAGATGGGTAAATGAGTGATTCGAAGTATAAGCCTTGGACAGCCCGGTGCGAGCCTGCGAGCGGTGCAAGAATCCAGTGGAAGGACAGTGCAGCGGAGCAAATCTGTCAGACATTGGGACTTCTTGTTTAGACCTCAGAAAAAATCACACTTCTTCGGGCTTGTCCGTGGCATTAGCCTTCTGTCAGTCGCTGCCATACTGTGGGCTTTCGGTACTATCGGCTGCTTCCGCAACTGTTGCACTGGGAATTGACGAGACAAGTTGATTTGTCGAGCCTTCATCATCAGGGATGCCCTCTGGATTGGTAGGTATGGCAGGAGTGTCGTCTAATACGACATCATTTGATTTGCTATATGGCTCATCGGCTTCTGGCAGCAGGTGGGCATAGTGCTCGTCAAGTTGCTCCAAATAGTCCTCTGTCAGCTGTTCGTCCTCTCCGTGTGGAGGTAAAATATTCTCTTCCCTTTCATCGGTGTAGGCATCAGCCACAGATGGAACGGGATTGGATGAGATCGGCGATTGAGGATGGCCGGTGCAATTAAGGATTGAATATGTCGGGTTGACATTACCTTGGACAGCCTGTTTTATGGTGACTGAATTGCGTTGATAATGTGGATTCTTTATGGGAACATCACGCTCGTCTACGAACCAGAACGCCAGACAGTGGATGGTGTGGATGGTCGTACGGTTATTGGCGACGGATGTGAGAATCCCCACCTCATTGAAGAGGTCAATCATCTTCTGTGCAGTCTTTCGGTCACAGTGCCAGAGTTCGGCGAGTTCCACTTTCGATATGGCAAACTGACCGATACCGAGGTCAGCTGAGAAGTTCTTCTTCTCATAATGGAATGGCTCTATTGCCGCCAAAGAGAGACACGTATCAAGGGCTTTCATGCGGTGGAAGCCTTGGTTGTCATCTTTGAGGAAATCAAGCTGCTCCCTGGTCAGCAGGATTCCGTACTTTACGTTTTTGCACTTCATTGTTTCTTTTGTTTGTGGTGAGGGCTGGCATTGGTCAGCCCCCACCGTTGTTAATAATGTGATTTGAATTTGATTTGAATTGGACTTAAAAAGGGTTACGTCGGAACGGCATCAGTTTCTTCCTGCCAGTCATGCTTGTCCGGCTTACGTTTGTGGGAGGCAAGAATGGCAGCGTTCTCCTCGTCCGCTGTCAGCGGGACGGCATTCCTGCGTGTGGTCTCCAGCCACTTGTCAAGCTCGTCCTGATACAGGATCCATCTTCTGCCAGGCTTGGTGGCAGGGATGGTGCCATCCTCCAGCTTCATGTACATCGTACCCTTGGGAATGTGCGTGTACTCGATGGCCTCATCCACAGTCATTGGCTTGTGGCGGTTCTCCTTTACTGGTTTACTACTCTCTGCCTGCCGTCTTGACAGCATGGCTCTCATGCCCATCACCTCATCCCGAAGCTGGGCGACGACCTGCGGGAGGTCGTTGAATGTCAAATCCTCGTTTTGCATAACTAATCACTATTTTGGTGAATCGGCTGCAAAGGAACTCAATGATGCCATGCTGATTCCGATTATTCACGATAATCCACGAATAATCATGTCAGTATGGAATAATAGTGAAAAATATGGGCTGCAAAGGGAAGAATGATAGGGGAAAAGATAAAAATAGAGTTTGTGCAAAGCTAGTTTGGGTAAACGATGGAAGATTACAAAACAGATAGTGGGCGAAAACCGATGTGATGACATCAGCTTTCGCCCACTACCAGGGTGTTGTCAAAAGGAAATGGATAGGTAAATTATGATTGATTTTTTTTCAAAACGTGGAATTTGTGCCTGTTATGGAAAAAACTCAACCAATGGGAATATAAAGATTTGGCATGAAATTGTTATTTCAGACTCATGCAACTTTGACTTAAAAATCAGCGAAAACGAGAAAATATTTTTGATTTTCGCTGATTTTTAAACATAAAATCTACTCAAAATGGAAATGATAGTCACCCTTGTCCGGCTCGTCTATCACGATGCTGCCAGTATCAGGTTGGAACTTGAAATTGCGTATGCTGTCAAGTTCTATGTCCTTCATTACGTTGGGAAACATCCTTTTTATAAAGATGGCGCGTACTTCGCCCGTATAGTCTTTCTTGCTGCCCAACCTCTCGGCTATGTTCCAGACAAAATGCCGCAGGTCAAGGGTGGTCAAGGTGGACTTCAGCCTGATGGGTACAGGTATATGTTGCCAGTCATCGGCCCACTTTCTGATAGCATCACAGAGTTTTTCCAATTCCTCATTGTCATAGATATATGGTGACATGGTATGAGTCACATATTCCATGATGGCACCGATGGTGTTTTGTCTTTTCTGTTCCTGCTCACGTTGATATTCCTTACAGCGTTGGGCATATAGGTCGAGCTGCTCTGTACTTGACTCTACCGTATCGGGAACCTCCTTAGTTGGTTCTGTCAAATCGGAAACCTCTACAGTCGGTTCTTTCAATTCCTCGGATAAGGGTTCATGTGCAGATTCTGTTTGAGGTAGAACTTCTGCCAGACATTCATGAACCTGTTCAACACTCATATTGTCCGTTGAATCTTCTGTGACTGCCTCCGTTTCTTGGTCGGTAAGAAGCATGGGGACTTGGCGTTGTCTGTTTTGCATTTTAAGTGGCACATCTGCCAACACGGACTGGAACAGATAATATATTGTCCCCAGCAATCCACTGGATATTACAAAGGTTACGAACTTGGCAAAGTTGTCTTGCCCGAAATCATTGCCCACTTTCAATGATACGAGCAGGGAGATAGTGAGGATGACCAATCCGGGGCATCCCCACAGCAGGCAGTAGTCTCTTACTGTCATGTTTTCTGTCTTGCATTTTACGTTGTTCATCTTTCTTGTTCCTTTTATTTTATTAATTTGTACATTTCGGAATTGTCAGTATCTGCCAGAACTCGGCTATGCGATTTCCGATGCAAAGTTACTCCGATTATTCCCGACTGCTCAAAAACTTCCGAAGAATCCGCTTCGTTTTTACATTAGTTTAGAAATTGGTCCTATCGAGTATGAAAAAAGAACCAATAATCATACTACAAAATGTTGATGGACATGACGAAAGGGAAAGAAAAAGGGAGAAGTAATGCCCCTCCCCGTAACAGACACATTAATAATTATGTGTCCAATAGAACAAGATGTAGGTCATTACTGCCCTACGACTTTCAACTGCGGAGTTATCTTTGGCTTCAACGTAATACGGTTGACGCTCTCGCGCTTACTCTCGTCAGCCATGTTCGCATAGATCTGAGTGGTCGAGACGTTCTTGTGACCCAACATGTGCTGGACGGTATAGACGCTTGTACCCGCATCCACCTGTAGAGAACCGAAAGTATGTCTGGAGCAGTGGAACGAGATTTTCTTGGTGATGCCAGCGGCCTTCAGCCAGTTTTTCAAGGGTGCCTGTGTCATCTTGTCTGCAAAGCCGACAAAGATGGGACCAGTTCCTCGTTCACCAATCAACTCCAGTGCCTCGTCACTGATGGGGTTGTTCACCAGTTCCTTGGTTTTCTGCATACGAAGTGTGACATACATTCCTCCGTCACCGTATGGCTGTATGTTCTCCCATGTGAGTTGTTTGATGTCACTCTTGCGGAGTCCGGTCAAACAGGCAAAGAGGAAGGCGGTCTTTAAGACGGGATATTGGCATGGGGTGTTCGCCAACCTGACAAGTTCATCCTTGGACAAATGCTCTTTCTCCGTGGGGATGGTATCAATACGCTCCAAGAAGCCATTTGGATTCTCCATAATCTTGTGCTCCCTGTAGGCTGTATGGAGGACGGCACGGAATGTTGACCAATAGCCAGCAACGCTGTTGATGTGCAGTTTGTGTTCCATGTGGATGGTCTGCGGAGCGGTCATCAGATACTCGCGGAACTTGTTGCACAGGTCAACATTGATTTCGTCGAAGCGGCACTTGTTGTTGCAGAATCGGGCAAAGTGCTTATAAACGTGCTGCCACTTGCAGTTCTTCTTGTCTGCTTTCTGCTTGAAGTAGGCAAGGAAGTCGCCCTTCATCTTATCACGGTCAAAGAAATCGTACCTCTCATTCACGATACTCTCATAGCGACGGCAACGGAGGGCTTCAGCCTTCTCACGCATACGGTCGTTGTAGTCCTTCTCTCGTTGTGACTTCGGTTTGGCATAGATGTAGATGCCGAGAGATTCATGGCGCATGACCTTCATGGTGGACTCGTCCCGATAGCCAGGATAGTAGTCGAGATAGAAGGAAAGCTGCTCTCCGCCTTTGATTTTCCGTGTGCGGAGACTCACGGTCTTACAGATGTTACTCATACTTATTTTTTTATTGTTAGTAATCATGGTGAGGTGTTTCCTCACGGCTGCAAAGGAACTCAATGATAACATGCTGATTCCGATTATTTCCAATAATCAATGAATAATCTGTCAGTATGGTAGAAATCAGGATCTAACAGCCATCATTTCCAAAGATTTCCGTTCCTCCATCACCTTCTCCACATCGGAGCGAAGCAGGAGGTTAAACCGTCCTACCTTTGTCTTTTCAATGTGCTTTACCTTGACGATGTGGCAGATGTTGGCTTTGGTCAATCCATAGAGCTGCTGCACTTGCTCAACAGTATAATAGTTATCGTTCTCCAACAAGTCCGTCCGGCGCAATTCATCAAAGTGACTTTGCGAGTAGTAGGTGTGTCCGTACTCACGTTTGCTGGGTATCTTGTGGCGATGCGCGTAGGAACGGACTGCCGTAAGGTTGATACCGTATCGGTCTGCCACTTCCTGTGGTGACAGCCAATCGACGATGGCATCAAGGTCTATGGTAGTGCTAAATACGGCATCAATGTGTTTCTTGCTGTAATAGTTCCGTCCTGCGATACGGCACATTGGAATCTGGTGACGTTTGGCAGATGCATAGAGCCACGACTGCTTGACCTTGTAAATCTGCTTTACCTCCTCACCGGAGTAGTATTCAAGCACTTCATCTGAGTATGATGATGTTGATTGGGCTTTCTGCTTCTTTTCATCGACAGATGCCTTTTTCTTTGAAGTATCTTTCTTGGGCTTCGTATAAGGAAGAACACGGTTATAAGGGTTAGCCTCAAACATCTTCTCTATGTCACTCTTGCGGACAAGAGCCATTCTGCTGCTCAACCGTGAGGCCGGCAACTTCCTTTGTTCAACGAGTTTATAGACATACTGACGGGTACAGCCTAAAAGGATGGCTGCTTTGGAAAAGGTCAGGTACTCCTGCTGCTGGAGTTCCATCACTGGTTCAACAGCCCGAAGGAAATCCCTTTGCCTTTTCTTCTTGATTTCCTTTGCTTGCTCGGCACATTCCTCCGAGCAATACTTCTGCATTCCGTTGTTTGTGGTGAAAACCTTACCACAATAAGCGCATTTTCTGGTCTTTGGCATACTTGCAATATTTTGGGGTTCAACATTCCTTTTGCTGTACCTCTTCGCAAGTCATCACAAGTAAACTATCAACATCCTTTGTCAACTTTCGCCACGATATTGCTTTTCTCAAAACCGAGTCAGAAATTTGTCAACTGTTGTAACCTATTGGAAACCTTTGTCAACTCTGTCCACGATGTGGCAAAAATAAAGCCTCGTAAATTCCCTGCGGTAGAAATACGTTGCAAATTTATAGGGAATTTCCGAAGCAACCAAAAACAGCTTCCGAAGTGTTAAAATCTAAAAGTGTCTGTATAACAGAGGTTTAAGTTTGATTAGTTTTCATTATTCATGGTAGTTTAGGAGTCTCTAAATACATCCATAGGATGGAAAAATGTGGACAAAGTTAGTCTTGTTTGAGGATGTTGACAATTATACAAGCTGGAGTGGCTGTTACTGGGTATTATACGAATCAAGAAATGGCTTTGCATGCGGTACGAATGGTTTCGGAGAACAGAATTTGATTTTGACTTACATCAATAGCGGCATTGCTCCTGACAACGACATTATGGACCATTGTGCTGATGAAATAGCACAGTTCGGAAAAGTAACAGATGCCAAACTCGTTTCTCAGTTAAAACCTTATGGGCTGGTAGATGATAATGGAGATGTATTATTTCCTATTATAAAGAAACGGCAAGACCGCTTTCATCAAATAACTGAAAAATTGGTAAACTCTATCAGTGTGGAACTAAAGAATAATTGTGGCTCCTTAGCAAGCCAATATGGTATTGACAATGAAAAAGTGGCAATGGTGATGCTGTACCATGAAGTCATGTGGGATTTGGTAGATAATCTGATTCAAGATAGGATAATCTTCACTCCAGCTATTTTCAAAGATGAAGAATCGAATAAAGAACGATTGAATGAAGTCGTTTTCTTCATAGAAGGAGGATTAATGCAATAATAATTCGATAGAGAAAAGGACATTTGACTTTGAAGAGTTTTCTGTAAATGCATTTCAAGTGCATAGAAAATAGCCAATTAAAAATAAAGAATTATGTACGAATGGGCCAATGAAATGAACTGTGCCGTAACTGTATGCGACACAAAGGGAATCATCCTATATATGAACGAGAAAGCATGCCGTACGTTTGCCAAACACGGTGACCTGATAGGCAAGAATCTCTTTGATTGCCACAACCCGCAATCGCAAGCCAAGATACGCGAACTGCTGGAGACGGGGGGAGTGAATGCCTACACCATTGAGAAGAACGGTGTCAGGAAAATGATTTATCAGACGGCATGGAAGCAGGACGGAGTGGTCGGTGGTCTAGTGGAGATTTCGATGGAAATACCCGGAGAGATGCCACACTATATGAGAAAATAACAAAATGATATATGATATGAAAACACTTTCTAATTCAGAACTGACAATTAAAGTTTCACCGCATGGAGCCGAGTTATGCAGTATCTTGCATGATGGAAAAGAATATCTTTGGCAGGCAGACCCCGCTTTTTGGAAACGGCATTCTCCGGTGCTTTTTCCCATTGTAGGTAGCGTTTGGGAGAATGAATACCGCCACGAAGGCGTTTCCTACGCATTGACGCAACACGGTTTTGCCCGCGATATGGATTTTGAATTGATGCTTGAACTGGAAGATGAAGTGCGTTATCGACTGGTTGACAGTGAGGAAACACGCAAGAAATATCCTTTCCCGTTTTGCCTTGAGATAGGCTATCGGATAGAGGGAAAGAAGATTGAGGTGCTTTGGAAAGTCATCAATACCGGAACACGCGAAATGCACTTCCAGATAGGGGCCCATCCGGCTTTCTATTACCCGGACTATGATACGGAGACAACGGACCGTGGATATTTCGGCTTTGATAAGACGGAAGGTTTGCACTATATCCTTATCTCCGAGAAAGGATGTGCCGCTCCGGATAAGGAATATTTGCTTGAGTTGACAGATGGCCTGCTGCCTTTGGACATCCACTCCTTTGATAAAGATGCCCTGATTCTGGAAAACAGTCAAGTGAAAGAAGTTACATTATATAATAAGGAGAAGAAGCCCTATCTCAGTCTGTATTTCGACACTCCGGTGGTGGGGTTGTGGTCGCCTCCGGCCAAGAATGCTCCGTTTGTCTGCATCGAGCCGTGGTACGGGCGTTGTGACCGTGCCCATTATAAGGGCGAATATAAGGATAAGGACTGTATGCAGCACTTGGCGCCGGGAGGAGTCTTTAAAGGTGGGTATACAATTGATATAAGATAAAAAATGAAGAAGGATACTGAAAATAATTCGGTATCCTTTTTATTTGGAGAATGCAATGTCATTATCTTTGCGCCCGGTAAAAAATATAGGTTGTTTTTTAAGGTATGAAGAAGAGTCTTATTGCATTGGCGTTCGGCACATTGGGGCTAGGGATTGCCGAATTTACGATGATGGGTATTTTGCCCTATGTGGCTACTGATTTGGGAATCAGCATTCCCGTGGCCGGTCATTTCATTTCTGCGTATGCGTTGGGTGTTTGTTTTGGTGCGCCCATGCTGCTCCTGGCCCGTAAACGCCCGTTGAAGCAGATTCTGCTGGTCTTGATGGCATTAATGATTGTGGGTAATATTTGTGCGTCTATGGCACCCAATTATTGGGTCTTGCTGTTGGGACGTTTTGTTTCCGGACTTCCTCATGGCGCTTATTTTGGGGTGGCTTCCATTGTTGCGGGAAAATTGGCTGATAAGGGGAAAAGCTCGGAGGCGGTTTCAATTATGATAGCGGGAATGACTGTGGCCAATCTGTTTGGGGTGCCGTTGGGTACTTCGTTGAGCCATACACTGTCTTGGCGTGCCACGTTTCTGCTGGTAGGTGCCTGGGGATTGATAACATTGTACTACATTTGGCGTTGGGTACCGCAGGTCGAAGGACTGAAAGACACGGGATTTAAAGGACAGTTCCGTTTTTTGAAGAAGCCGGCGCCGTGGCTCATATTGGGAGCTACGGCTTTGGGCAACGGTGGCGTATTCTGCTGGTATAGCTACATCACCCCGTTGCTGACTGAGGTTTCCGGTTTTAGTGCGGAAAGCATTACGGCGCTGATGGTACTGGCAGGATTCGGAATGGTTGCCGGCAATCTGGTCAGTGGGCGCATGTCCGACCGGTACACTCCGGGGAAGGTAGGTACGGTGGTGCAAGGGATGATATGTGTTATTTTATTATTGATATTTTTACTCTCGCCCCATCCGTGGTGTTCGGCAATATTGATGACACTCTGTACGGCAGGTTTGTTTGCCGTCTCCAGTCCGGAGCAGGTGTTGATGATTCGTGTGGCCCCTGGAGGAGAAATGTTGGGAGGCGCTTGTGTGCAGATGGCCTTCAATTTGGGGAATGCTATCGGAGCCTATATCGGAGGTCTTGCCTTGAGTGGAGGATACCGTTATCCCGCATTGGCAGGCGTACCGTTTGCACTGATGGGATTTATTTTATTCCTTGTCTTCTACAAGAAATTCCAGGATAAGTATTAAGTGTTTCATTTTTTTTGTGTATGTTTGTCCGCAAGTATTAACTAAACTCGATAACTTATGAAGACTTTGAATTATGTGAAGATATTGCTGTTGTGTGTATTTACGATTGGGCTGGCGTCTTGTGGGGATGATGTATATTATACCATGCAGAATAGCGACGACAAATTGTGTGGGAAGACGTGGATAGAAGAATATCAGACGGAAAACAAAGATGGAGTTGAAGTGTTATGCAGTCATCAGCTGAAGTTTGCCAAGGCTGATAATTCTGGACAGGAAATCTGGGAGTATTATCGCGGAGGCGAGTCCCGTCCCTATGAAACGACTTCACGTACTTTTACTTGGAAATGGATGGATAAGTCTATGGAGGGGTTGACTCTGAATTATGGTGCCGGTGAAATCAAGTACTTTGATAATGTATGGGTGCGCGAACATTATTTATCCGGTAAACTGGATGGAGTGGTTGTTATGATGGTAGATGCTAATTATAAATAAAGTATGGCTTATGAATAATATGTTGAAATACACAAAAATGTTATTGTTGTTTGTCCTTGTATTAGGATTGACATCATGTGATAGTGAGGAAGAAACGGAATATAATCTGCCCGGTGAATGGTATACATCTGAAGAAATAGATTTCGGGGCATATACTTGGGGTAGGGGGACGATTATGACCTTTAACGCGCGCAACCAAGGTACTATTGGTTCATATGGCGACCCGAATTATTTGCTTTTCAGATGGAATTGGGTTAGTGGGGCTTACAATCTGATGGAATTGGAATTCTATGATGATGGCAGCATGGCTTACATTGAAGGAGCCATGGCTGATTCTTATTCTTTCAGTGGTACTTGGTATAATAGCTGGAGGGAATATCAAGATAATATTCACGGACAGCCTTTTCGTATGCGTCGGCAATGACGACATGCTTATCAATAAAAAACGGAGCAAATCAATTGCTCCGTTTTTTATTGTATGTCAGCTTTTTACTTATTCTTCAAAACCAATTTCTTGAACTCTCCCGGATAAGGTGTTTCAAACCGCATCAGCTCTCCCGTGACGGGATGATAGAAACAGAGTTTGAAAGCATGCAGGGCCAAGCGTCCGATAGGATTTACGTCTTCCAGTCCATAGCGTCCGTCGCCGATAATGGGATGCCCCAAATCCTGCATGTGTACACGTATCTGGTTTTTTCGTCCCGTTTCCAGGTTCAGTTCAACAAGAGAGTATCCATTGGCTCGTTTGATGGTACGGTAATGCGTAATGGATTCTTGTCCCCCGTCATCTGTCGGACTTGAATATACATACAGCTTGCGGTCCGTCAACCAAGAAACTACGGTTCCTGCATCTTTTTCCATCTCGCCGACCACTACGGCTACGTATCGCCGGTCTGTTACAATGTCATGCCAGTTATCGCGTAGTGTACGTTGGGTCTTCTCGTCTTTGGCAAACATCATCAAGCCGGAGGTGTCACGGTCCAGGCGGTGCACGATGTGTACACGGTGCTGCTTGCCCGAGCGTTGCACGTATTCATTCAAGATGGTATAGGCGGTACGTTCCTTTTGCCGGTCAGTGTTGACGGACAGCAAACCCTGCATCTTCTCTATCACGATGATATAGGCATCCTCGTATACAATCTTCATCAGTTTATGGTTGAACTCTTTACGTCCCTTCTCACGGCTGATTTGTACTTTCATACCCGGTTTCAGAGGAAAATTGTATTGTGTAGTGATAACGCTGTCCACATATATAATGCGTTTGCTCAGCAATGATTTCAGCTTGGTGCGGCTGGCGTCCGGCATTTTAGCTGCCAGAAACTCCATGAGCTCCATCGGTTCCTTCACCATGTAGTCCGTATATTGTGTGCGGGCTCTTGCTGTAATTTTTTCTTTTGCCACGATTGGTTTTAATTTACGATTAGACAATTTACAATTTACGATTGAAAACTACTTGTACTTTCAATCTTTTAATTCCAATAATACTACGTTTTCCACATGGTGGGTGTGCGGGAACATGTCTACCGGTTGAACGGCCTTCACTTTATATTTCGCATCGAGCAGTTGCAGGTCGCGCGCCTGCGTAGCCGGATTACAGCTGACGTATACGATGCGTTTGGGTTCGGCAAACAGAATGACATCCACTACATCCTGGTGCATTCCGGCACGGGGAGGGTCGGTGATGATGACATCGGGACGGCCGTATTGGTTGATGAAGTCTTGTGTCAGCATGTCTTTCATATCTCCGGCAAAGAACAATGTGTTTTTAATTCCGTTAATCTCGGCATTGACCTTGGCGTCTTCAATGGCTTCGGGCACATATTCTATGCCGATTACCTGGCGTGCGTGCTTGGATACGAAATTGGCAATGGTACCCGTGCCGGTATAAAGGTCATAAACAAGCTCGTTACCGGTCAGTCCGGCAAAGTTGCGTGCTACTTTGTAGAGGTTGTAGGCTTGTTCGGAGTTGGTCTGATAGAAAGATTTGGGACCTACCTTGAAGCGCAGTCCCTCCATTTCCTCGAAGATGTGGTCTTTTCCCTTGAAGGTGTGTACCTCGAGGTCGGTGATGGTATCGTTGCACTTATTATTAATAATGTATAGCAGGGAAGTGATTTCGGGGAATGTATCTGCTATGTATTGCAGCATTTGCTTGAACAGAGCCATTTCCTCCTCTTTCTCTATCTTGCAGATGAGGATTACCATCAGTTCGCCGGTGGTAGAGGTACGCACAATCATATTGCGTAGCATTCCTTCATGCGTACGCAGGTTGATGAAGGAATAGTTGTGCTGGTAGGCATAGTCGCGTACCGCATTGCGGATGCGGTTGGATATATCGTCCTGCAACCAGCACTTTTCTATGGCAAGCACTTTATCGAAAGCATTGGGAATATGGAAGCCTACGGCATTCATCTGTTCGTACACTACATTCTGCTGAACCTCTTCTGTCGTCAGCCAACGTTTGTTGGAAAAAGTGTACTCCAGTTTATTCCGGTAGAACTGAGTTTTTTCTGAACCTAATATCGGAGAGATTTCCGGCAATTCGATTTTGCCGATGCGGGTGAGGTTGTCCGTTACTTGTTTTTGCTTATACTTGATTTGCTCGGAATAGGGGAGAACCTGCCATTTACAACCGCCGCATACACCATAATGTTGGCAGAATGGAACTGCCCGTACTGCCGAATATTCATGGAATTTCACAGCCTCGGCTTCAGCATAATGATGCTTTTTTCTCTTAATTTGCAGGTCAACTACATCGCCGGGGACGACATATGGTACGAAAATCACCAAATCATTGACTTTTGCGATGGCTTTTCCTTCGGCAGCCACATCCGTAATTGTCACCTTCTCCAGTAGGGGAAGTTCTTTTCTCTTTCTTGCCACTTTTACACCAATCTAATAAATTCTTCGGCAAAAATAGACATTTTTTCGGGATTTCTCTCTATGAAATGAAATATTAAAGATTGCAATGTCGAAATTGCATTTTAGCATAAAGTTTTTTCTGAAAAAGTTTTCTAGTCTGCGAAATATACTTAGATTTGCGAACAGAAAAGAGAAATCACTATCAAAAACTTTAAATTTATATTATGGACAAAAAAAGAGTTTATACCTTTGGTAACGGCCAGGCAGAAGGAAAGGCCGATATGAGAAACCTTTTGGGTGGGAAAGGTGCTAACCTTGCAGAAATGAACCTTATAGGGGTTCCGGTTCCTCCGGGCTTTACAATAACGACAGAAGTTTGTACGGAATATTATGAAATGGGGCAGGATAAAGTCGTTGCTCTGTTGAAGAACGAAGTTGAACAGGCCATTGCCCATGTGGAGACGCTGATGCGTTCCAAATTCGGTGATGTGGAGAATCCGTTGCTGGTTTCCGTTCGTTCGGGTGCACGCGCTTCCATGCCGGGCATGATGGACACTATCCTGAATCTTGGCTTGAATGACGAAGTGGTGGAAGGCCTGACGCGCAAGACGGGCAATGCACGCTTTGCATGGGACTCTTACCGTCGTTTCGTGCAGATGTATGGCGACGTGGTGCTGGGCATGAAACCGGTGAACAAGGAAGATGTAGACCCGTTCGAGGCTATTATAGAAGATGTGAAACATGCTAAAGGCGTGAAGCTGGATAACGAGCTTGAGGTGGAAGACCTTAAGGAACTCGTGAAGAAGTTCAAGGCTGCGGTGAAAGAACAAACCGGAAAAGACTTCCCGACTTGTGCCTACGAGCAGTTGTGGGGTGCCGTTTGTGCCGTATTCAACTCCTGGATGAACGAACGTGCTATTTTGTATCGTAAGATGGAGGGAATTCCTGACGAATGGGGTACTGCCGTAAGCGTTCAGGCTATGGTATTCGGTAATATGGGCGAGAGCTCTGCTACGGGTGTTTGCTTCAGCCGCGATGCTGCTACCGGTGAGGACCTTTTCAATGGCGAGTATTTGATTAATGCACAAGGTGAAGACGTGGTTGCCGGTATCCGTACTCCGCAACAGATTACAAAAATCGGTTCTCAACGTTGGGCTGAATTAGCCGGTGTAAGCGAAGAAGAACGTGTCAGCAAATATCCTTCCATGGAGGAGGCTATGCCGGAAATCTATAAGGAACTGGATGCTTTGCAGACAAAACTCGAAAATCACTACCGTGATATGCAGGATATGGAGTTTACAGTACAAGAGGGTAAACTCTGGTTCCTCCAGACCCGTAACGGTAAGCGTACCGGAGCCGCTATGGTGAAGATTGCCATGGACTTGCTCCATCAAGGTATGATTGACGAAAAGACTGCATTGATGCGTTGTGAGCCCAATAAGTTGGACGAACTGCTCCACCCGGTATTTGATAAGACAGCTCTGAAACAAGCTAAGGTGTTGACTCGTGGTCTTCCCGCTTCTCCGGGTGCCGCTACGGGACAAATCGTATTCTTTGCCGATGATGCTGCCGAATGGCATGCTGCCGGCAAGCGTGTGGTGATGGTACGTATCGAGACTTCTCCGGAAGATTTGGCAGGTATGGCAGTTGCCGAAGGTATCCTGACTGCCCGCGGTGGTATGACTTCGCATGCGGCAGTGGTTGCTCGTGGTATGGGTAAGTGCTGTGTGTCTGGTGCAGGTGCCTTGAACATCGACTACAAGGCGCGTACAGTGGAAGTGGATGGTGTACTGTTGAAAGAAGGTGACTATATCTCCTTGAACGGAAGCACCGGTGAAGTATATAAAGACAAGGTGGAGACAAAAGCGGCTGAGCTGTCCGGTGACTTTGCGGAACTGATGGATTTGGCAGACAAATATACGAAGCTGCAGGTTCGTACCAATGCGGATACTCCTCATGATGCCGCAGTAGCACGTAATTTTGGCGCTGTGGGTATCGGTCTTTGCCGTACGGAACACATGTTCTTTGAAGGCGAGAAGATTAAAGCCATGCGCGAGATGATTCTGGCAGAAAATGCAGAAGGGCGCCGCAAGGCTTTGGCTAAGATTCTTCCCTACCAGCAAGCTGACTTCAAGGGAATTTTCAAGGCAATGGAAGGCTGTCCGGTGACGGTGCGTCTGCTTGATCCTCCTTTGCATGAGTTTGTTCCCCATGACCTGAAGGGACAGCAGGAAATGGCAGATACGATGGGCGTGAGCCTCCAGTATATCCAGCAACGTGTTGAGGCACTTTGTGAGCATAATCCGATGTTGGGTCATCGTGGTTGCCGTTTGGGAAATACATATCCTGAAATTACACAGATGCAGACGCGTGCCATCCTGGGTGCTGCTTTGGAATTGAAGAAGGAAGGTGTTGAAACCCATCCTGAAATCATGGTGCCTCTGACCGGTATCTTGTATGAGTTCAAGCAGCAGGAAGAAGTGATTCGTGCTGAGGCTGCCCAGTTGTTTGAAGAAGTGGGTGACAGCATCGACTTCAAGGTAGGTACAATGATTGAGATTCCGCGTGCCGCCTTGACTGCCGACCGCATTGCTTCCTCTGCCGAGTTCTTCTCATTCGGTACGAACGACTTGACTCAGATGACATTTGGTTATTCACGCGACGATATCGCTTCCTTCCTCCCGATTTATCTGGAGAAGAAGATTCTGAAAGTAGACCCGTTCCAGGTACTCGACCAGAATGGTGTAGGACAGTTGGTGCGCATGGCTACTGAAAAGGGACGTGCTATCCGTCCGGACTTGAAGTGCGGTATTTGCGGCGAGCATGGAGGTGAACCTTCTTCTGTGAAGTTCTGCCACAAAGTTGGCTTGAATTATGTCAGCTGTTCTCCGTTCCGTGTGCCTATTGCACGTCTGGCTGCGGCGCAGGCTGCCATTGAAGGCTGATTTCAATAATACTGAATAATGACATTTATGGGCTGCATGCTTTACTTGGTAATGGCATGCGGCCTATTTTGTTGGAAAAAACTGTAGTTTCTATTAATTTATTTGTATTTTCTTTAGTATATTTGCTTCCCATAATTTTATAGTTTCCAATAAGCAAGCAAAAAACGATGATATTGACAATTACGGCAGCATACGATGTTTGGACGAATGACTTCTATCAGAATAATGAAGCATTGGTATATAGTTTTGGGATAATTGTCATTCTGCTTTTGGTCATCATGATAATCATTTCCATCAGCAAGAGCAAAAGGTTGAAGACGTTGCAGCGCATCAATGAGGTTGCCGAAGAATCCAACCAGCTGAAGAATGCTTTCATCGCTAATATGACTCACGAAATTCGTACTCCTTTGAATGCCATTGTAGGCTTTACAACTATGCTTGCCGAAATGGATGATCTGGACAGAGAAACCCGTATGGCTTTTCTGAAGGAGATTAATGATAACAAGGACTCGCTGCTGCAACTGGTCAATGACTTGCTGGACTACTCGAAGATTGAGGCAAATACTCTGGAATATAACGATGGAGAAGTGGATGTAAACGCGCTGATTGATGAAGTCTGTACGACGGAGAATATGCGCTCGCATCCCACGGGCATTCAGGTGGAGTTTGTAGAACGGTTGCCTCAATGCCGTTTGGTGGTGGACCGCGTGCGTTTTGCCCAAGTCATAGGTAACTTGGTGAGGAACGCCTTGAAGTTTACGGAGATGGGCAGTGTGAAAATCGGTTGCAGGAGATTGAGCAACCATAACTTCTATTTTTATGTGGCAGATACAGGCTGTGGTATCGATGAAGTGGGAAGACATGCCATCTTTGAACGGTTTGTGAAGATGAACTACAATATCAAAGGTACGGGGTTGGGGCTTTCCATCACCAAATCTATTGTGGAGCACTATGGGGGAGGTATCGGTGTGGAGTCTAAGAAAGGGGAAGGCTCCACCTTCTATTTCACGTTGCCTGCCGGTATTGAATACAAAGAGTACGGTAAATTTTGATTTGCCAGTCCAAGAAGGCTCAATCAGCCATTTTCTTCAACTTCTTGAAGTGGCGGATTACTTCCAGATAATCGCGGTCGGTGCAGGCATTGAATTTATTCCATAAGTCACCCATTACAACGGCACCACCGAATCCGTAATCCTTAATCTCCAGTATGTTGTCGGGAGTAATGCCTCCCAAAGCCATGACTCTACTGTCTATGACCTTACTTTTTCCTGCTTGCCGCAACTCTTCGGCTGTGAAGCCGGACGTGACTCCGGACTTTGTGATGCAATTATATATCGGGCTTAGGAACAGATAGTCATAGAAATGCTTCTTGTTCTGCACTTCGTCCAGTGAATGGCAGGTGCAACTGATGTGGCCCGAATAGTCGTGGGGCTCTTTGGGATTGCGGGTGTTTAGATGAATCCCCATCAGGCTGAACTCTTCCTGCAGGTAGAAGTGCTCATGGGTAATGATGCGCTTATGGTATTTTTCGGGTATCAGCGTTAAAAGCCGTTCTGAATACATGGCGGGAGTTTCCGGCTTCCTCAGATGTAGAATATCCAGCCCCTCTTCGAATAGTGCCGTGATAATCTTGTCTTCTTCCACAAAAAATGTGGGTGCTGTTACTACGATGAGTTTCATTTCTTTTGTTTAACTTTTAAGTTTAGCAAAGTTAATGAATACTTATGGTAGAAGCCAAAGAATTTCTTTAAAATATGTTAGATGGCTATTTTAAACAAGAAAACGCATTCTTGAACCTTAGTTGCTCAAGAATGCGTCATTAACATGTTTAGTGGGACCTTGTTGCTTATTTCAGTCTTTTACCTACTACATCCCAGTCGATGATGCTCCACAGTTCGTTCACATGGTCGGCACGGCGGTTCTGGTAATCAAGATAGTAGGCATGTTCCCACACGTCGAATCCGAGTAGCGGAACAAGACCGGCGCGTACCGGATTGCTACCGTTGGCTTCTTTGGTGATGTGGAGTTTGCCGTTCTTGTCGGCAGACAACCAAGCCCATCCGGAGCCGAACAAGCCGACAGCTGCCGCGTTGAATTCCTTCTTGAAATTCTCAAAGCTGCCGAAGTCGCGTTTGATGGCTTCTGCCAGCTTGCCGGTAGGCTCGCTGTGGGCAGGCTTCGGAGCAAACTGTAAGAAGTATAATGTGTGGTTCAACACTTGTCCTGCATTGTTGAAGATGGCACCGTCCGGTGCTGTGGCAACAATGGTTACCAGGTCTTTGCCTTCAAATTCCGTTCCCGGAACGAGGTTGTTGAGGTTGTTCACGTAGGTTTGCAGATGTTTACCGTAGTGGTAATCTATGGTTTGCTGACTGATTACAGGTTCCAGTGCATTGTTGGTGTAGGGAAGTTTTGGCATTTCGTAAGTCATAACTGTTATCATTAAAATCGTTAATATTGTATTCATAAGTTTCAATTATTTAATTTTGGAACTTTACTATATAAACACTATAACCTATAGAAATGTTCGTACGTCTCCGAAGCTTTTTTTATCTTTGCCTCCGTAAAAACAAAGGAAGAAAAAATATCATCATTTTAAGATTATACGGATATGCCCGATTATATAGAGGAACTGAACGAAGGACAACGGAACGCGGTGTTATACAATGACGGTCCGTCACTGGTGATAGCCGGTGCCGGTTCGGGAAAGACGCGCGTGCTGACCTACAAGATTGCTTATCTGCTGGAGAATGGCTACCAGCCTTGGAACATTCTGGCATTGACCTTTACCAACAAGGCGGCGCGCGAAATGAAGGAGCGTATAGCCCGTCAGGTGGGGCCGGAGAGGGCGCGCCATCTGTGGATGGGAACCTTTCACTCCATGTTCCTGCGCATTCTGCATGTCGAGGCCGGGTATATCGGCTTCACTTCGCAGTTTACCATTTACGATACGGCAGACAGTAAAAGCTTGATACGTTCCATTATCAAGGAAATGGGGCTGGATGAGAAAGTGTACAAGCCGGGGATGGTGCAGGCGCGTATCTCGAATGCCAAGAATCATCTGGTTTCTCCGGCAGGCTATGCCAACAACAAGGAGGCTTACGAAGGAGACCGTGCAGCCAAGGTTCCGGCGCTTCGCGACATCTACCAGAGATATTGGGAGCGTTGCCGGCAGGCAGATGCGATGGACTTCGACGATTTGCTGTTCTACACATTCCTGCTGTTCCGGGACCACCCCGAGGTGTTGGCGCGTTATCAGGACCAGTTCCGTTACATTCTGGTAGATGAGTATCAGGATACCAATTTTGCACAGCACAGCATCGTGCTGCAACTTGCCAAGAACCATCAGCATGTCTGTGTGGTGGGGGATGATGCACAGAGTATCTACTCCTTCCGTGGTGCCGATATTGACAATATTCTCTACTTTACGAAAGTATATCCCGATACGAAGGTCTTCAAGCTGGAGCAGAATTACCGTTCCACCCAGACCATTGTCCGCGCGGCCAACAGCCTGATAGAAAAGAACCAGTGGCAGATACGCAAGGAAGTGTTCTCGGAAAAGGAGAAGGGAGAGGCCATTGGTGTGTACCAGGCATACAGTGATGTGGAAGAAGGGGATATTGTGGTGAATAAGATAGCTGAACTGCGGCGTGAAAAGCGCTATGCCTACTCTGATTTTGCGATACTCTACCGTACCAATGCACAGAGCCGTATCTTTGAGGAAGCCATGCGCAAACGCAGTATGCCTTACCGTATTTACGGAGGCTTGTCGTTCTATCAACGCAAGGAAATCAAAGATGTAATCGCTTACTTCCGTCTGATAGTGAATCCCAATGATGAAGAGGCTTTCAAGCGTATTATCAATTATCCTGCGCGTGGTATCGGAGATACGACAGTGGGAAAAATCATTGCTGCCGCCACCGGGCACAATGTAAGTTTGTGGACCGTGCTTTGTGAGCCGTTGGCGTATGGCTTGAACTTCAATAAAGGTACGGTGGGAAAGTTGCAGGCATTCCGCGAACTTATATCCGCCTTTATCACAGATGCTGCGGAGAAGAATGCCTACGAGATCGGTGCCGACATTATTCGCCAATCGGGCATCATCAATGATGTGTGTCAGGACAACTCTCCCGAGAATCTGAGCCGTAAGGAGAATATAGAGGAGCTGGTGAACGGTATGAGTGATTTTTGTGCCCAACGGCAGGAGGAAGGAAACCCGAACGTGTTGTTGGGTGACTTCCTTTCGGAAGTTTCCCTTCTTACCGACCAGGATTCGGATAAGGATGGGGACGATGAGAAGATAACCCTGATGACTGTACATTCGGCCAAGGGATTGGAGTTCAAGAATGTGTTTGTAGTGGGGATGGAGGAGAATCTTTTTCCCAGCGGCATGGTGGGTGACTCTCCCCGGGCATTGGAGGAAGAACGGCGGCTGTTCTATGTAGCCATCACACGTGCTGAAGAACACTGTTTCCTATCGTATGCAAAGACGCGTTTCCGATATGGCAAGATGGAGTTTGGCAGTCCCAGCCGTTTCCTGAAGGATATAGATATACGTTTCCTGCGTCTGCCTCAGGATGCGGGAATGTTCCGCAGGGTAGAGGAGGAAGCCGCCGCTTTCCGCAGGGAGAACGCCAGAGGTTTTGCGCCTGATAGGGAAGATGCTCCGTATGGAGGAAAAGAGCGTGTGTCTGTACGACCGAAACAGCAGATTATTGCGCCGACTGTTCCACGTAACCTGAAACGGGTGGCGCCTTCTGCAAATACGGCAAGTACATCGCCTTCTGCCGGCGGGTCTGCCAATCGTGTACAGCAGGGACAATTGATAGAGCACGAACGTTTCGGCCTGGGTGAAGTTTTGAAAGTGGAGGGCGAAGGAGACAATGCGAAAGCCACCATCCGCTTCAAGAATGCGGGAGACAAACAACTTTTGCTGCGCTTCGCGCGTTTCAAAGTGCTGTCATAGGATAGTCGCATCTTTTGTCTCACACAAAAACGGGATATTTGTAAGAGGATGATGGTATAAGTGTAGGACCGTGGTATCTTAAAAAAAGACAGTTAGAACGATACATACGGACAATTTAGAATAGTAAATATAGATAGAAGAATGACAAATAAAGACTTTTCCCTTTTCCCTTCTCCCTGCTATATTATGGAAGAAGGATTGCTGAGAAAGAACCTCGCACTGATAAAAAGTGTGGCCGACCGCGCAGGTGTGGAGATAATCCTCGCTTTCAAATCATTTGCCATGTGGCGTTCCTTTCCCATTTTCAGGGAGTATATAGACCACTCTACGGCAAGTTCCGTCTACGAAGCCCGTCTGGCATTGGAGGAGTTCGGAAGTAAGGCACATACGTACTCGCCTGCCTATACCGAGGCCGATTTTCCGGAGATAATGCGGTGCAGCAGCCATATCACTTTCAATTCGCTTTCGCAGTTCCACCGCTTTTATCCGGTAGTGGTGGCGGAGGGAAGCGGCATTTCCTGCGGTATCCGTATCAATCCCGAATACTCTGAGGTGGAAACGGAGCTTTATAATCCCTGCGCACCCGGTACTCGCTTCGGTGTAATGGCCGACCCGCTTCCCGAAGAACTTCCGGTGGGTATTGAAGGTTTTCACTGTCATTGTCATTGCGAGTCTTCTTCCTACGAACTGGAACACACATTGGAGCACTTGGAAGGAAAATTCTCCCGCTGGTTCTCACAGATTAAGTGGTTGAATTTAGGAGGCGGGCATCTGATGACGCGTAAGGATTATGATGTAGAGCATCTTGTCCGTCTGTTGCAGGGCTTGAAGGGACGCTATTCGCATCTTCAAATCATTCTTGAGCCCGGTTCCGCTTTCACTTGGCAGACCGGTGTGCTGAGCTCGGAGATAGTGGACATCGTGGAAAACCGCGGCATTCGTACTGCCATTCTCAACGTTAGCTTTACGTGCCACATGCCGGATTGCCTGGAGATGCCCTATCAGCCTGCAGTGCGTGGAGCGGAGATGGGTGATGCGGGTCCTTATGTCTATCGTCTTGGAGGAAACTCCTGCCTAAGCGGCGACTATATGGGACTGTGGAGTTTCGACCATGAGCTGCAGATAGGGGAGAGAATCATCTTTGAGGACATGATACATTACACCACTGTAAAGACGAATATGTTCAATGGAATTCACCATCCGGCCATTGCAATGTGGACAAAAGAAGGAAAAGCTGAAGTTTTCAAGCAATTTTCTTATGAAGATTATCGTGGGCGAATGAGTTGATAATCAAAAGTCTGCTTGTATGCCTGGCGAAAATGTACACTTTTCTGTGTGAAAAAAGTCTGCGGAATGTTTGCAGGTTTAAGGAAAATATCTACCTTTGCATCCGCAATCGCGGAAATAGCTCAGTTGGTAGAGCATAACCTTGCCAAGGTTAGGGTCGCGAGT
>OGUM01000498.1_pt1 | contig 33584 bp, 32 predicted proteins | sample 1553631 | NCBI WGS metagenome assembly OGUM01 (sample SAMEA2580228, study PRJEB22360) | human gut metagenome | biome: human gut; feature: human-associated habitat; material: faeces | place: Denmark | collected 2008/2010 | reverse complement strand
GCTGACTAAAATTTATGCGTAATATTTTCTTTCCCCACTATTTATCGGGTGAGCCGAAATTTCTACTGCCCCAATTTCTATTGTCCCCAAAAGAAAACACAAGCATCAAAACTATTTATACAAACAAATTAGGCTACCAATAATAATTGGTAGCCTAATTTGTGATCCCGACAGGATTCAAACCTGTAACCTTCTGATCCGTAGTCAGATGCTCTATTCAGTTGAGCCACGGGACCATTTCTTAAATGCGATGCAAAGGTACGCATATTTTCTAATACAGCAAAATTTTTCCGTATCTTTTTAATGAAAAACTATTATTTTTCTTCCATTTCATGTAAATGAGGCAAAGAAATATGATATTTCACTGCCATAAGCCTTACAACAACAACAGTTACAAAGCTTGAAATAACAATAATCTCCAAGTTTAATCCCCAATAATAACATATCTGATATACAAAACCGCCTAATATGCACGCAACAGCATAAATCTCCTTTCGGAATATCAGCGGAACTTCATTTATCAATACATCACGAATAATACCTCCGGCCACGCCTGTGATACACCCCATTATGATTGCAACCCAAAACGGGAAGCCTGCATATAATGTTTTTTGTATACCGGCTATAGTAAACAGTGCAAGTCCCAAAGTATCAAACAGGAACCATGTACTAGAAAACTTTACTATAGCCTTCTTAAATATTATAGCAAGCACCAAGGCTGCCGCCGTACATATTAGATATATAGAGTTTGTCATCCAAAAGGGAGTTACGCCAAGCATAACATCACGAATTGTACCGCCTCCTATTGCCGTGGCCAACCCTACAACATACCCTCCAAACCAGTCAAAGTTTTTAAACGCCGCCCATCTTATACCAGATATAGCAAATGCGAATGTTCCCAAAAACTCTATAACAAGCTGCACTGTATTCATTAGCTGACAACATTTACCGGCTTACCGTCAAGAAAAGCCTTAATATTAGAGGTCACGATATTAACAAGACGCACACGAGCCTCATAAGTAGCCCATGCTATATGAGGAGTTATATAGGCATTGGGGGCGCTGAAAATAGGATTATTCTCAAGTGGAGGTTCCTGACACATAACATCAGCACCATATCCCCCGAGCCATCCTTCATTTAAAGCCTCTGCAACGTCATTCTCGTTCACCAATGGGCCTCTACCGGTATTTATCAATATCGAACCGTTCTTCATCTTTTTTAAAGTAGCCTTATTTATCATCTCTTTAGTCGTTTCCGTCAAAGGACAATGCAACGTTACTATATCACTGATACCTAAAAGTCCGTCCAGTGTCGTCTTCTGGATACCATCAGGAAGATCTGCGGAATTCTTGCTTGTAAAAGCAAAAACGTCCATACCAAAATCATGTGCAATACACGCCACCTTATATCCAATACTACCAAGTCCAACCACACCAAGAGTTTTTCCGGCAAGTTCATTCAAAGGCGTATCCCAATAACAGAAATCTTCATTACTGCTCCATCGGCCATTACGATTCTGTTTTGAATAATGAGCAACACGATTAGTAATGTTTAAAATATGCGCAAAAGTCATCTGAACCACACTGTCTGTGCTATAAGCAGGCACATTCGTTACGATGACACCACGTTTCTGCGCTGCTGCAATATCAACAATATTGAATCCTGTAGCCAATACTCCTATATATTTCAAATTAGGCAACTTAGCCATTATGGCATCAGACAACACAACCTTATTTGTCAGCACGATATCAGCCTGCTCAGCACGCGACACCACGTCTTCAGGAGACGTTCTGTCATATACAGTCAAATCACCTAATTCTTTTATTCCGTTCCATGATAAATCACCTGGATTTACACTATATCCATCTAAAACAACAATCTTCATAGTTATATATTTTTGTTATTCTTTAAATCTGTTTCCCCAACACTTCAACATTCGTTGATACAACTTTTCCTCATTGGGCGAATGTTGCCCATGCCATATCCGCTCATTAACAAGTTCATCAGGCAAGAATTGTTGTTCAACAAAATGTTCCGGATAATCATGTGAGTACTTATACCCGTCACTATATCCAAGATCAGCCATAAGTTTCGTAGGAGCATTACGCAAATGCAATGGCACCGGCAGATTACCAGTCCTGGCTACAACTTCAAGTGCATGATTAATGCCGTTATATGCAGAATTGCTCTTGGGACTCGTCGCAAGATACACTGTTGCCTCAGCCAACGGAATTCTCCCCTCAGGCCATCCTATTTTATTTACGGCATCAAATGCTGCATTGGCAAGCAACAGTGCATTAGGGTTCGCCAAACCTATATCCTCAGAAGCACTTATAACAAGTCTACGAGCAATAAACTTAGGATCCTCACCACCTTCAATCATACGTGCTAGCCAATACAACGCTGCATCAGGATCCGAACCTCTAATACTTTTTATAAACGCAGATATTATATCATAATGCATTTCTCCGTCCTTATCGTACGCAAGAGGATTTTGCTGCAAGCACCCTACTACAGTTTCATCTGTTATCTCAATTTTTTCACTATTGACAGAATCAACGACCAGTTCTAAAATATTCAATAATTTACGGGCATCTCCCCCGCTATACCTTAGAATGGCATTAGTTTCTTTCAGTTCTATATTTTTTTTCTTCAGTTCAACATCTTCTCTTAAAGCGCGCTGCAAAAGTCCGAGCAAGTCTTCTTTTTCCAAGGGCTTCAACACATAAAGCTGACATCTTGAAAGTAATGGTCTGATAACTTCAAAAGAAGGATTTTCCGTGGTTGCGCCTATCAACGTAACTATACCTTTCTCAACTGCAGCCAACAAAGAATCTTGCTGACTCTTGCTAAAGCGATGTATCTCATCAATAAACAATATAGGAGTAAAATTATTGAAGAAGCCAGCATTCTTGGCTTTATCAATAACATCCCTGACATCTTTCACACCACTTGTAACAGCACTCAATGTATAAAAGGGTACTTTTAAGTGATTTGCCACTATCAAGGCCAATGTCGTCTTTCCTACCCCAGGAGGCCCCCATAAGATAAAAGATGTCACTCTTCCGGCTTCCAACATATTACGGAGAACGGCATTCTTACCGACAAGATGTTTCTGTCCGATGTAGTCGTCAAGAACCTTGGGTCTTAATCTCTCTGCTAAAGGCTTAACCATAAATGCAAAAGTAGAAAATATATGTCATTTATGCAAAAAATATCTATTAAAAACTTGCGAATAAAAGATAATATATTACTTTTGCAGCATTCATAGAAACTGAAAACGAGAATAAATAGTGAAAGTTACAATCCTCCAAACGGATATCAAGTGGGTGCAGCCTGATAAGAATCAAGTTGCAGCAGGTCAACTTATATCCAATAATCCTGGCTCTGATTTATACATATTGCCAGAAATGTGGGCAACAGGATTTATAACAGATCCGGCAAAATATTCTGCAGAAATCAATTTTCAGAAATCACTTGAATGGATGAAAGAAACAGCACAATCCAACAGATGTGCAATATGTGGAAGTCTTTCTATCCTGACACATCAGTCGCAGTACAGAAACAGATTATATTTTGTAATGCCTGACGGGGAATATTATTACTACGACAAGCACCATTTGTTTAAATACGGAGGAGAAGACGTATACTATACAGCAGGCGACAAAAGAGTAATTGCGAAATATAAAAATTTCCGTTTTTTATTACAGACCTGTTATGATTTAAGATTCCCTGCATGGATGAGATATAAAGAAGACTATGACGCTATAATTTTTGTGGCCAACTGGCCTCAAAACAGGCAGGACGCATGGAACATCCTATTAAGAGCAAGGGCCATTGAAAATCAATGTTATGTAATTGGATGTAACCGCACAGGGGAAGATGACCGATGTCAATATAATGGGAATAGTGCCATCATTGACCCCAAAGGCGCTTTACTAACCAAGTCCGACGAAAAAGAACAGGCTATCACTGCTGAAATTGATTTAGACAAGCTGAATTATTATCGTTCAAAGTTTCCTGTACTGACAGATAGAGATATATTTTAAAATAAAAAGAAATTAATTAAAAAGAAATATGAAAGATATTGATAAGAAGTCACTTACATTAAAAACCATCAACAAAAGTAACGTTTGGGATATTCAGGAGAATGATGTCTTCAGGATGTTGGAAGTTGCAGAAAAAGACTCCGATATAAGAGAAAACATCAAGCACTACATTGATATCATCAAAAGCGCATTTGAAGTTGAAGAAATAAAGATAGATCGCCCTGAAATAATCAAGAAGTATGAAGCCCGCGGTTTCCAGATTGGCACAATGCCTGTCGATGAAAGCCAGAAGGTCAAAATAGGAATAAAAAAACGTCCTATATTAAGGGTAACAGACCTTACATACGAGAACATCCGACATATTTCTGCAACAAAACTGCTTGAAGTTATCGATCGTAATTTTGGCGGAGGTTGGGATTCTTTGTCACAAAGCATTCAGGACATCATACAGAGCGGATTTGACATAAGTACAACAACCTTACCCAAAGACAGATTACATAAAGTTGGCGGAATGTACGAAAAAAAAGTTGCTGACGGATTTGAGGTATTGGAAATTTCAAAAGGTGCTTGGATTGAAGCTATTTTTGCAAAACTTAAGCCCGAAACAGAAAAACCACGTCTTAAATTTGGAACAGACGACTCTCGCAAATACGATTCTGACGACGAGGACGACGAGGATCTGCCAGATATTGACGAAAAGTATGACAATGACGATGATGATGACGCATTCGACGAAGATAAGCTGACAGAAGAAAGCTACAGAACAACTATCGAGGAAAATCCTGAAGACCTCGATCTTACAGCAGAAGATGTCGCAGATGATGACGAATACTAAAACACAAGCATACATTTAGCATCACAATTGTAAATATCATATAATAGCCATACCGTGCTTATCGCAGGTATGGCTATTTTTCGTACACATCAATTTGCCAAACATATATACACTTTCTATTAAAAGGAATGTATCATATCATCTTTTTAACTGTTTTATTATTAAAATTTTAATTATTATCATTACCTTTGCACAATCAATCGGTTCATCATACGATGATTAAAAGGGAACAAGGTGAAAATCCCTGACAGTCCCGCTGCTGTAATTTGTCGTTTATGAAGCAAACAAAATAGCCACTGTGTATTATAGGGAAGGCGTTTGCTTTTATGACAATAAGTCAGAAGACCTGCCATTGAAACAGTTTATCCCACCAGCTTCGAGGAAAGCTGTTGATAAAACATTTTACACATGAAAAAAATAACGGCATTAGTTCTGGTATGCTCAGTTTCTTTTTGTGCTCAAGCGCAATCTGAAAAAAATGATACAATTGATAACACATATCAGTTGCAGAATGTTGTGGTCACAGAAAATAAAAAAAAGCACGAAGTTACCAGTACATCGCCATTATATGTAATCAACAACAAAAACCTTAATACTGCAGGCATCACTGATATAGCTGATGCCCTTAACCGTATACCCGGAATAACCATACGTGATTATGGTGGTGCCGGAGGCATGAAAACCGTTTCTGTCAGAAGTTTCGGCACTCAGCATACAGGCGTTAGCTATGACGGAATAATGCTTAGCGACTGCCAGAGCGGACAAATCGACCTGTCGCGCTATTCCTTAGAAAACATCGACAACATATCGCTTGTCATCGGCGATAATGACGACATTTTTATACCCGCAAAAAATGCCAGTTTACCGGCATCCATTAACATAAGGACAATAAAGTCTCCTACAGAAGACACTGCTCCTCATCTGACCACTCAGCTGAAAGTTGGTTCATTCGGATATATTAGTCCATTTATAAGATACGAGCAGAATTTTTCAAACAAATTTTCTTTCTCGGCAATTGGAGAATTCGTCTATGCAGAAAACGATTATCCTTTCACGCTACGCAATATTTCAGTCGTTACAAAAGAGCGCCGCACAAACAGTCGTATGAAATCTGGGCATGGTGAGACTAATTTTATATGGAACATTAATACCCGCAATGAATTAAGCGGCAAAATATATTATTATGATAACGACAGACAACTGCCCGGACAAGTCAGATATTACACAAATATAAGCAATGAAGAGCTCAGAGACCAGAACTTCTTTGCCCAAATCGGCTACCGCACATTTAACAGCAACAATCTATCTTTAAAAGTTAATGCAAAATATAACTGGGCAGCCTCAAAATATAAAGACGGTTCATATAGCGACGGCATAAAAGATGCTGATTATTGGCAAAGAGAAGCTTATACATCTGCAAGTCTCCTATACACTCCATTTAAAGACTGGGCATTCTGCTATTCTGCCGACTACAGCTATAACAACATGAACAGCAGCCTTTCAACAGATACACACCCATTTAGGCATACCGTTCTTCAGGCAGCTACAGCTAAATATAAATCAGCAAGACTGTCTATCATCGGAAAGTTGCTGCTTTCACTATATTACAATGGTGCAGAATATGGAGAATCTGCACGCGACATGAGCAAACTCTCACCATCTCTGTCACTCTCATATAAAGTTTTTAAAAATAATGACTTTTATATTAGAGCATCATATAAAAATATATTCAGGGCACCAACATTCAATGAGTCATATTTCTATCATTACGGCAGCACAAACCTGCTTCCAGAAAGCACTGATCAATATAATATAGGATTCACATTATTACAAGATGTCACAAAAAAGACAAATATCAAAATAACATTAGACGGATATCTCAACCATGTTAAAGACAAAATAGTTGCCGTACCATACAATATGTTTATATGGACAAACATAAATGTCGGAAAGGTAAGAGTCTTGGGCTTAGACGCAACGGCTAATGTAATGCATAAGTTTTCAGACAAGCATTTGATAACTCTTACAGCCAGCTATAGCCTGCAGAATGCAGAAAACCGTACTAATCCGGAATCTCCATATTATGGATACCAGATTGCCTATACACCATTACACTCTGGAAGCGTTTCTGTTTGTTACGAAAATCCATGGGTAAACCTCACAGTACACGGCACCGGTATGAGCAGCCGAAGTTCAAATAACGAACATTATGAAGATTCTAACATACCGGGATTTTTCGAAACCGGCATAACCCTTTTCAGAACGTTTAAAATAGCCAAAAACACGATTACCCTACGAGGAGACATAAAGAACCTCCTCAACAAGCAATACGAAATTGTCAAGGCATATCCGATGCCGGGAATAAGCTATCAATTTTCAATAAATTATAAATTTTAATCAAAAAAAGAAATGAAAAAATTTTTAAGTTTTGCAGCAATTGCATTATGCGTATCATTTACATCGTGCAGCGACGATGACGATAATTACGTTCCGAAACCTATTGATGTAAGCACAGGTGCCTTCATTGTAAACTCAGGAAACATGAGTTCTCAAATCAGCGGCAGCATCACATCTATAGACTATTCTACACAGACAGCCGCCCAGAAGGTATTTCAGGCTGCCAACGGACGCAATCTTGGCACAACACCTAATGACGCACTGATTTATGGTGACAAGATGTATATTGTTGTAACGGGCGAAAATACAGTTGAAGTTGTCAACAAGAACACAATGGTGTCTGTCGGAACAATAAAGACAACCGAAGTTATGGGAGCAGACAAGGGTGAGACACCCAGACGTCTTGCAGCCGGAAACGGAAAAATTTATGTGTCAACATTCAAAGGCTACGTTGCAGCAATCGACACAGCATCTTTAAATCTGGATAAGATTTATCAGGCAGGTTCATATCCTGAGGGACTTGCTATAGACGGCAACATGCTTTATGTAGCAAACAGCAGCTATGGCAATGGCAAAAATCCTTCTATTTCATACATCAACCTTACCGATGGAAGTGTTACAAATCTCACCGACCCATTGATAACAAACCCTGTTGGCATCAGTGTTATCGACGGAACACTTTATGTGATGGACAGCGGTCTTTATGATTCTAATTACAACCAATATGGCGCCGGTGTAAAGAAGATTACTGCAGACAAGAAGGTTACAAACCTAATCGACGCAACAATGATGGCGACTGACAAGAAAAACATCTACGTAATAAATGCTCCTTACAGCTATGTTTCTCCCGTCACTCCTACTTACAGCGTCTACAACATTGCAAGCGGCGAAGTTAAGACATTCATAACAGACAACCTGCCGTTCAGCCCATCTGCAATTGGAGTTGACCCTGTTAACGGATATGTGTTTATCACTTCTTACAGCAAGAATCCTGACACCGGATATGCAAACTATACTACAGATGGCTATGTCAACATGTACAAAGAAGACGGAACCTTCGTTAAGATGTTCTCTACCGGAGTTGGCCCTAATGCAATAGCATTCAATACTGGTGTTGTTTATGAATAAAAATTTAACGATAACCTCTTTACTGATATCAGTGCTGATTACCCTGTGCGCATGCCGGGGTAACAGCACTGATACATCTTTTAGCGGTGACACCCTAGAACTTAAATATGCCAAGCAGCTTCATATAATCAAATGCGACGGTTACAACGTTGTCACCCTGAACGATCCTTGGAACAAAGGAAAAATACTTCATACATACATTCTTGTACCGTCAGACAAAGAACTGCCGGCCAATCTGCCACAGGGCACTATTGTCAGAACACCTTTGCAACGTGCGGTTGTAACGACATCTGTTCACTGCGGCCTGATTATGTCTTTTGGCAAAGGTCAGAACATCAAAGGGGTTTGTGATGTCAAATATATTAATCTTCCATGGATTCAGCAACAATGCAAAGAAAACAAAATTGCTGACTGCGGCAGCGGAATAACCCCAACACTCGAAAAGATTATAGGTATAAATGCTGACGCAATATTGATTTCTCCATTTCAGAACAGCGGAGGCTACGGACGTCTTAATGAGTGGGAAAAGCCCATTATTGAAACTGCTGACTACATGGAAACTACAGCATTGGGAAGAGCAGAATGGATGAAATTCTATGGAATGCTGTTTGGTGCAGAAAAACAGGCTGACAGCATCTTTAATGACGTTGAGACAAAATACAACAGCCTCAAGCAAATTGCTAAAACTGCCAAGACAAGACATTCTGTAATTATCGACAAGATAAACAGTTCTGTATGGTATGTGCCTGGCGGACAAAGCACCATCGGACAGATAATTGCTGATGCAAATGCGGCATATCCTTTTTCTGCCGAAAAGAGCAGCGGCAGTCTGCCCCTACCGTTTGAGATAGTCCTCGAAAAAGCCGGCAACAGCGACATTTGGCTTATCAGATATAATAGTCCTCAAAAAGCCACCTACAAATCATTGTTAACGGAAAACAGCGGATACTCACAGTTTAAGGCATTCAAGAACAAGATGGTTTTCGGATGCAATACTTACAGTAACACGTTCTACGAAGACACCCCATTCCATCCAGACTTGTTGCTGCGTGATTTCATCATAATAACACATCCGGAAATAATCGAACTTGGCAAAGCGAAATACTTTGAACATATAAAATGAAAAAATATTGCAGATTTTTTGTTGTAATAACTTTGGCAATAATTGCTCTGTTTGTAATTAACATCATCTATGGAGCCGTGAAAATACCGATAAACAGCATTATCGATATTTTCAGCGGCAACGATGAGGTAAATGAAAGTTGGAAATATATAATATTGCAGACTCGCCTGCCCCAGGCTCTTACGGCCATTTTATGTGGTGGAGCATTAGCTGTCAGCGGATTATTACTTCAGACCGCATTCTGCAATCCTCTTGCCGGTCCGTCTATATTCGGTATCAATAGTGGTGCCAGCCTTGGCGTGGCTTTCGTTATGCTTCTGTTTGGTGGAAGCATAACGGCAGGAGCAGTTTCTGTTACTGGATTTCTGGCAGTACTTATTGCCGCATTTGTAGGTGCTGTGGCTGTAATGGCTGTATTATTGTTTTTCTCTAATCTTGTAAACAATAACGTCATGCTCCTTATCACCGGCATTATGATAGGCTATATATCCTCATCTGCAATATCACTGCTCAACTTCTTTGCGACTGAAGAGGGCGTTCACTCATATATGATATGGGGATTAGGCAACTTCGGAGGAGTGTCTATGGCTCAGATGCCTCTGTTCGCAGCTGTTACAATAGTAGGTCTAATATGTGCCTTGCTTCTCATTAAACCTCTCAATGCCGTGTTGTTAGGCGAACAATATGCAGAAAATCTTGGTATAAACACCATCAAGTTGCGCAATTGCCTTTTATTGGTAACAGGCCTTCTTACCGCTGTTACCACCGCCTATTGTGGCCCTATTGCATTTATCGGACTTGCAGTTCCACATATAGCACGTATGCTTCTTAAGACAGACAACCACCGCTATCTCATACCTGGCACTATTCTTTCCGGAGCAGCCATATCACTTCTGTGCAACATAATATGCGTTCTTCCTGGCGACAACGGCATCATACCCCTTAATGCTGTCACCCCTATCATGGGTGCACCGGTTATCATTTATGTAATCATCAAAGGGAGACATCAATAACAGCACGTATTGGCATAACAGAAATGAATAATACATAAGACTTTTTACCTAACGACCTATCCAACAAGGCTAGCATAACTCTTCCGTATTTGCATTGTGCAGACATGATTGTCTTCCATTCTTTTACAGGCTTGTCTGCCAAACTCAAAAAAGCAGAAAAGCAGGAAAATAGGCTCTATATGAAGACTTAATCGGCAAAAAATAAATAGGGCCGAACAAAACCTGCTTTATTGCAACATATAATTCAATTCTGATTTACCTTTACGCAATATAGAACCAACAAACTCCGGGAATAAGTCTATTATAAATATTCCAATATCTCATTTTCCATCGTGTTTGCCTATCTATTTCGTTATATATATGCCAATTGTTTTGTCTACCACCCACACAGAATAAACATCTCAAATATGCATAACTATGCCCATATCAATGCCAACAACCTTGTTCATCATCAATAATCATACAAAATTGCAAATATCACACAAGAGACGTCTATACGTATGCGAAGATATGAAAATTACAGTATGTGTATACTATTGTATTTTACGGATAAAGAATTTTATACAGCGACATGGTAAAAGCGACATATAATAATTTACATTTAACAACTAGAATATCTCTAAAACAATTTATTATTACTATAAAATCGTAATAAATAAGGAACAGACTATATTTTTATCAAAACACATTATTTATATACGAAACAATAATAAATGAAATAAAATATATAAAATTTTATATTGTTTTTCAAAAAATTACGAAATTAGTATTATATTTGCAATAAGTTACAACCTTTATAAAACCAACAGCATTATGTTAAAAAACTATTACTTTTTATCACATTCTGTTCAATAAACATGTTGAACTATGCACAAATCACAGAAGGAAGTACAAGAGGACCATCCTATGCCTACAGAACATCAGGCGAAAATGGCATTGTCAGCTTCCAAATGAACACTTTCACTCCAACAATGCTTTATTCTCAAACTGAAAGTGTTAGAACAGGTACATTTGTAGAAGGAAGTTATTACGTTTTAAGTTCTGACTACAAAGAACTTTTCGCTTATGACCTTTCTACAGGTAAAAAGGAAAAAGTCATGGATATTAATGATGAATTCTTTGATATGACTTATGACTACAGTACGCAGTCACTTCTCTTTATTAAATATATTTACCCTGGTTCTGCTTTGGTAAGACTTAACCTTACAACAGGTGAATATACAACACTATGCAATTTCGACTATAGCATGTTTGCCGTAGCTGCAGGACTTAATGGTGAAGTATATGTAGCCGATATGTGGGGAGAAATATATAAAGTCAACACACAAACAGGAGCCTTAACTAGTATTGTAAATACAGATCAATACGCCTCAAGTAATGTAATGCGCTCACTCGATTGCGATGTTGAAACAGGCAAGCTATATTTCATAAGCAACACATCATACGGAGGATGTACAATGTATGAGATTGATCCAAACAGCAAGACATTTACTTCTGTAGGTGAACAGCCTAATACTTATGTCGGACTATACACAGGATATACAAAAGCGAGTCCATCAAGTCCATCTGCACCTAAATCACTAATAGTCACACCTGCATCTGGCGGCTCAAATAAATGTACTCTCACGTGGATATGCCCGTCTACAACATTTAATCGTCAAGCTTTAGTCGGATTAACTCAAGCGACCATATACCGTGATGGTGAAGTTATAGGTATAACAGAAGATGTTGCTCCCGGCCAGCCAGCAACTTATATTGATGATACAGCAACAGCAGGTATGCATACATACAAAGTAACATTAAGTTGCCCTGTTGGCGGCGAAGGAATGTTTGCTATTGCATCACAATATGTCGGCAAAGACGTACCTGCTGCTCCGACTGATGTTGTTGCCACAGCAACAGATAAGAATACTATAAAAATTACATGGAAAGCTCCAGATAAAGGATTAAACGGAGGATTCTTCTCAACTGCAAATTTAACTTATAACGTAATAAGAAACGATGGAAAAGTTTTGACAAAAAATACAACCGAAACTAATGCCACAGATATTATAGACGGAGCCTATGCAGGCTATTCTTACACTGTAACAGCTATTAATGATTCAGGAGAAGGAGGAAGCACAACTTCTAATACTGTAGCAGCAGGAAATATACAATCGTTACCACTAGAAACTGGTTTCTATAACGATAATGAGTTTAATACTTGGACCATTTATGATGCTAATAACGATGGAAGTACATGGATGTTAGGCTCAAAATGGGGCAAAGGCAACATAGGCGCTGAAATATACAAAGCAAGTACAAATGACGACTGGCTCATATCTCCACCTGTAAATATTCCAGCAGGAGTACCAACCCGTATACAGTTTGGTGTTTATTGTACATACTACTGCACTGAAAATCTGGAAGTTTATATTGCTCCGGCCGGTACTTCTGCATCAGAAGCCACATCACTGGGAACTATTGAAATAAAAGGTTCGGAGGGTGGATATTATGGTGATGTAATAAATAAGGTATTTGACATACCAGCTGTTGAAACATCTGGTAATTATAGCATCTATATACGTTATTCGGGTGGATACAGCACACAGGGTGTACACATTAATGATTTTGTATGGAAGGAAAACGATTCTGCCACAATATCAGGTAAAGTTGAAAATTTCATGATGGGCCTTTCTGGTGCTACAGTACAAGTAGGTGAGACAACAACAAAAACTGATTTATATGGAAACTACACAATTGATGAAATTCCGGCAGGCGACTATGATGTATATGCATCTTATCAAGGTTATAAGACTGCTACTGAGCATGTTTCACTAAAAGCAGGAGACAATGTTACTGTCAACTTTATGCTCGAATTACTTGAATCACACACTGTAACAGGAAATGTTACTGATGAATCCGGAAAACCAATAAAAGGAGCTAAAGTATCGCTTACCGGTTATGAAAATGTTATCGGCGAGACAGATGCAGAAGGTAAATATTCTATTGAAGCAGACGAGGCTGAGAACTATGAACTGTCTGTAATAAAGAACAACTATAAATCACAAAGTCGCAGTATTAATCTTGACGAAAATAAATCTGACGAAAACTTCTCTCTAGCCGTTGACGTTCTGCCTCCTTATTGTGTTACTGCAGCCGACAATAACGATGGAACAGTTGCTGTTAATTGGGACAAGCCACGCACTTTATCTGAGAAAAAATACGATGATGGTACACCAGTAAGCAGCTATGGATACGGAACGAACTTCTCTGGCTCTCAAATCATAGGAACAATATTCCCTGGAGAAACAACATTACGTGAACTTAAATGGTGGACTACAGGCGGTGAAGGATGTGAAGATAATATAACACTCATGCTAATTGACCTTGACTGGGGAGGGCAACCTACTGGCGAAGTATTGTATCAGGTAAATGTAATAACCAAGAACGGACAATGGAATACATTCCGTCTTCCGGAATCTTTATATGCTGAAAAGGGATTCCTTTTTGCTATTGCCGGAAAGAATAACGTTGCAACAGATAAAGGTACTGATGACGGAACAGTAGACAATCCAATGACACAGGTCTATACTACAACTTACGACATCGCAAGTTCTTATAATTACATTGACGACACAAGTGAGCCTTCACGCCACCTGTTATTGCGTGCAGTATGCGAAAATGTTGAACCTGAAGACGCAACAATGCCTCATGTTACATACAATGTTTACCGTCTGCCCGTAGAGGCAAAGAATCAGCCTGAGTTATGGAAACCGGTTGCTAACGAAACCAATGAAATGACATTCAAAGACAGTAATATACCAAGCGGAAAATATTTTTATGCTGTAAAAGCTGTTTATGGTAAAGATATGCAATCTTTTGAAACATATTCTGACACAATAGAATATAACATGAAAGCAAATGTTACATTCAATGTTAATGCTAACTCAAAACAAGAACATGCAGAAGGAACGACAGTAAGGATATTCAACGAAAGCAATAGCTACACAGCAATTATAAATGAAGGATCTGCCAAATTCAATAATGTAGAGAAGGGTTATTATTCTGTTACTATAAGCCAGAAAGGTTTTAATACAATTGAGGATGAAAAGTTGCAGATTACTGGCGACGATACCGACTTCAGCTATAACTATACGCTGACGCAGAGTCTTGATCAGCCGGCTAACTTGGACGTACTCATAAATGATGATTCGGCTACGCTGGTATGGAATATGCAGCAAAATATAGAAGACGGATTTGAAAGCGACGACTATACAGACTTTGAAGTAAATCCTGCAGGAAATACTGGCTGGACATATAAAGACAATGACGGTCTTAATACATGGGGATTCGGTAATACCACATTCCCTCATACGGGTGAACCAATGGCCGCAATAATATTTAATCCGGCCACTACTACCCCACCACTCGTAAATAAGGATACAGGTGAAGTATATGAAACATCACATTCAGGTGAACGTGCTCTCGGTTTCTTTGCGTCACGTACAGAAGACGGAGTTACGGTTGTTGAAAGTGACGACTATTTATTCTCTCCAGAATTGCATCCTTATCGCGACTTTAAGTTCTCGTTCTGGGCACGCACATACGATGAGTATGAAGGTTATCGCGAACGCATAAGAGTTGGATATTCTACAACAACGACAGATCTTAACAACATTACATGGCTCGACTCTGAACTACAATATGTTCCGCTTGAATATACATATTATGAGTATGACATTCCAAAAAATGCTAAATACGTAGTACTTAACAGTTCTTCAATGATGAACTTCCTCTTGCTAGTCGATGATATATTTATTGGCGTTGATAATCAAGTAAAAGGTAACAACTATATGCCAGTAAACGTATTAGGATATGAGGTTTATCTAGATGGAGAAAAGGTTGCAGATACAAACAACACCGAATACACTTTCCGTAATTTGTCAAAAGGCACTCATACAGCAAGTGTAGTACAAAAGTTCGATACAGGAAATTCTGCACCGCTTACAATTTCATTCGATATTCTTACTACAGGAATTAAAACGATTGCAGACAACGTACTTGCAATCTACACTAATGGAGATGAGTTACATATCGATGGCGAATACACTAACGGAGTGGTTTACAATACATCTGGAGCCGCTGTTATGAATCTTGATGGTGACACAGTAACTAGTCTGTCATCATTACCAAACGGCATATATATTGTTAAAGCGCAAAAGGCTGACGGCAAAATAATGACAGCTAAAATTACTAAATAGCGTTTATTCCTAAAAAGAATAAAATTCATATTCATAGATGCCGTGTCATTTCAATATGGGACGGCATCTTTTTCTTTAACGGAATTTTTATACACCTTAACAGCATACTTAGCCTAATATTTTGGCACACACTTTGCTTGTTAGAATTACAAATAAGTTATTAATTTAATCACGAAAAGCGATGGAAACTTTTAACGACGTAATATCTGGCAATGGTCTCGTCCTAGTAGACTTCTTTGCCACATGGTGTGGTCCATGCAAAATGATGCACCCTGTATTAGAACAAGTTAAGGCAACTCTCGGCGACAAGATACGTATCATTAAGGTTGACGTTGACAAACACAATGATACTGCCGGGCGCTATGGCATACAATCAGTCCCCACTCTAATGCTCTTCAGAAATGGAGAAATTCTTTACAGACAAAGTGGCGCAATGTCTAAATCAGATCTGATGGCTCTTCTCGATCCGTTCTTGAATCAATAAACATCGCAGATACAATGCTGTAGTTGGCACAACTGATAAGAATAAGTCCAAACCGACAAAAATCAATAATCGGTTTGGACTTATTTTATTATAATGTCATAAGGTCTTAGCTCTAAAATTTGATAATAAGTCCACAGACAATTGAGCTACCTCCACTAGCCGTCGGTCCATCTGTGTTATAAGCATTTAATATCTATACTTATTCTGTCCACACAAAGTTCTCCAGGCCTGCTCCTATTTCGAAATGCAGTTTGGCTATACCTAAATCCATTTTAGTATAACCTACCAATGAGAACTGACGCCTTGCACTTACCTTTGCAGGATTTATTCCGTCGACGCTAACATACTCAAAATAAAACTTCTGCTGATTCACTGCTGTAGGAGCGAGCAAGGCGGCCTCAACTCCACTCTTAAACCATTCAGGAGTTGCCCCGTCAGCATTGCTCACCTGCTCCATGCGCTTTATTTTGTGCGACACGCCGTTTGTCTCGCCGTAGCCTATCGAAATATAGGCTTTTATTGCTTCATCATCATCAAGCACATACGTTCCAGGCACTTTCTTATAGCTCAATCCTACCCAACAGGTATTCATCCCGGCCATCTGCGCTGCCAGCACCAGTTGTTCACCATAATAGCCGATACGCTCATCAAGGTCATCTGCCTTCTTTCCTGCCATAACGATATAGTTGTTAACGTTTCTGAACTTGCCATACTTTGCCAGCATACCCTGAAAAGCCTTAGGCTCATTCTGTATCAGCTGCATATGCAGATTCCCCATGGCATTAAGTTCTTCTATCTTATCCTCAAGCAGTTTCACATCGTTGTCTGTCAGAGGCATGTTCTTATAAGCCCTCACGCTATGCCTTTGCTTTATCGCGTCGTCTATTGTCATCATCAGTCCTCCTTTGGCAGATTCTTCCAAAACTTTCTTAAATCATCTATTATGCTGTCGTAGTCATTTTGCGTAAACGTCCCTTCCCCCAGCAACAATATTGTGTAGTCAATACCTTCAAAACTCTTTGCCGTCTGGGTGTCGCGGAATCCGTTACGCTTATAAAACTCATATCTTCTGCAACGCTGCTCCTTGTTGTTGCAGTCTGTCTGCCATGGCGATTCTATATCTATAACCAGTCGTCTGTCTGCATATTTTGCCTTCAATGCAGTTAGAATATGCTGTCCGTATCCCCTGCCGCGCAGCTCTTCTCTTACGGCGAAATACCAGCCCCAGTTAAAGTCTTTGCGGTTAAGAACCATCGTCAAGCCAACAAACACGTCTTCGTCATAATATGCCATAAAGTCTATGGGCATAATTCCCAACAGCCCTTTTAACTCATCATATGGTATACGCTCTTCCTTCGGAAACGCACTCTCATACAGGTTTTTCAGTTGCACGTTGTCTACATTCTCTGCGGTTATCTTTTCTGTCCTCATAATATCAATTATTAACATTTGTCAAGATAAGAAACACTTTGCTTCCTGCCGTTAGCATTTACAGCTATAAATTTTGTACCAGCATTTTCTCAACCAGCGGCACATACCATTCCTTCACCTCATCTGCCGTAGGTGTATGTCCTCCCGGGAAATGATAAGCATGTTTATAATGCTCCATAAACAACGGTTCAAAATGCGCCAGAGTGTCATTCTCGCCGAAAAGTCCCCATATCCGTTCCTTGTTTTCATCCTTGCAGCACTCAAACTGAACAGCTTCCATCTCGGAAAATTCACAAATAAGTTTATCGTCAATTACCAGACGTTGCCTGCCGTTTTGGCGCGGCGACTTATATTCATGCTCACCTATTCTGGTTTTCAGAAACTCCGTCATCATAAAATACGGATTGCCCAGCAGTGCCGGTATGCCTTCTATGTTGGCAGCCATCTGTGCATAAAACGCCCCGCAACTGTTGCCTACAAGCACGTCAGGTTTCTCACTGTCGCAGATGTCTTTAATCATCGCCATGGCCTCATCTGGATGTATCGGCAGATCGGGCGTTATCACCTCAGCCTTTCCCTTTAGAGCCTCTCTAAGACTAAGTGCCGGCACACATTGGCCACTGGCAAAAAATCCGTGAAGAAATAATATCTTTTTATCCATATTCGTCATTGAAAAATTCAAACTATACATGCCACAAACAAATGAATGCCCAATGATTCTCTATACGAAAACCACACAAACCGGCACTATTCATTAAGCGGCAAATGTTCTACACTTTACAAAAGTACAAAATTAAAACCAAACCCATCATCACAAAGCCACAATATCATACAAGTTTACACTGCTGCTACAGCTTTTACGCTCATTGCCTTACAGCCGACATGCATTTATACTATTTGCAGCCAAGCCTCACATTCTATAATCCTTGCCGGCCGTTTCTGACATATATTTCATATTTTACACAACATTTATCGCCGCAGCACATACTGATATAAGTAAATTTCCTTAACTTTGTCATTGGCATTATATGCCATGACATTTATTCGTCAAACTAAAAACATTTGCATTATGATTAAGATTTATGTAATGAACACATGCCCTGACTGCACCGACGTTAAAGAGCAAGTTAAGGGGAACGACAAATATGAAGTCGTCGACATCGGCGAACATGTAAGAAATCTTAAAGAGTTTCTAAGGCTGCGCGACAAAAATCCGGCCTTCGATGTCATGAAGCGTGTAGGCTCTGTAGGCATTCCATGTTTTGTTCTTGAAGACGGCACCGTTACATTCCGTCCGGATAAAGCCGGCTTACAGCCGCCTGTAAAGGAAGAAGGACAATCATGCAGCATTGATGGAAGCGGATGTTAAATTATCCCAAGCATATCTTTTTATATTTGGTGCAATATGATAAGACACAGCTTGTAATCTAAGTTGTATAAAAATCACGATGTCAATACAATTGTAATAAACAATTAACGAGTATTCAAAATACAAAAAAGTTGAGCATTCAATCTTAAACTCTATGCTCAACTTTTGTTTTTTAAACAGATATATGTATCATTGTTGCGTTCGTATATTCATATTCAATATCGGAGAGGTATTAGACATCTCGTATATCTTAACATCCGGCAAAGAAGGAGTCTTATACTGAGCACCATACTCATCGTATGCTTCTTCCTCATATACTTGTTCCTTTTCAATACCTTGACCATTATATTTAATTTTATACCATTTTGATTCATACATATCTTCAACTACCTGAAGTATATACCCTTTACCTCTATAAAAATATGAATAGCCTAAATTATTTTCAAATATACTTATAATATCTTCATTAAAATATGTAAAAACATTCAGTCTACCATCAGATGCTCCATTGCCGCTAACTACCCATAATTCAGGAATGCCATCCTTTGTTAAGTCATAAAGGAAATAACCATTTTCAAAATTCCCATTTTGATTATAATATGCTTCGACTTTATTGATGTATGCCTCCTTGATTCTTTTTGGCAGTTCACGTACAAACTTTATAGAATCTCTTCTCATCTGATCTTTTTGTTGCGCCAATAATATAGAGTCTTTACGTGCTGTAGCAATAGAGTCACGAACATATTTATCATGGGCTATTTGTTCGGCTTTTGCGTCCCTATATTCAGCATATATAATCACGCCCAGCACAATCAATATTAATGTCCCAAGAAAAACAAGCATTACTATTAACGATTTACGTTTTTTGCTACTTGAATCATAATATTGCTCCATATCCGCTTCCTGTGTTTCTTCAGTATCTTCTATGGGTGCTCCACAGTTAGGACAAAATTTAGCATCTTTAGGAATTTCATTCCCACATTCTTTACAATATCTCTTAGACATATATTTTATTTTATCAAAAAATCATATTTAATTTTAATATTAGCCTTAATAAAATCACTCAAACAATGCTGTCAGAGTATAGGCTAAGGTTACAGCTATGGCAACAAAATATAAGAAATTGTTTAAAAGTCCCTGATACTCAAAATTGTCATTTTTCACCACTTTCATTTTTCTCTTAAATTGTTTAGTGTTGTTAGCTATCGATGCCACAGCACGCATACGTTCTGCTATAAGTCTGAAGACAAAAGATAACACGAAACCTGTAGCTATGCAGTAGCAACCATAATTCCACCCAAGAGTCAATGATTCTGAATCAAATGAAATAAAATATAAAATAAAGATAATACAAGCAACGACACATGATAATAATGCAATCCATTCACCTACCCATTGAAATAAATATGTTCCAATAGGAATTACAACATATTCGTCTTTTGGATCAAAAATAAGTTTAATAAATGATATACGTTTAACCCAATAGCTATAGCTAAATAAGCTCATTAACAACAGAATAATTACAGCAATCATTATCAATATTTTATCCTCTGTATCACATCCATACATAATTTTATTCTTATATATATAATATGCAGTCAGAGGTGCTACTACGATAGAAGCTAATGACAATAACGATATCGCTGTTTCTGCTATAATCCGAAAGGATTTTCCATTGTCAAAATTTCTCATCAAAGGAGTTATAGCTCCGCTGAACAAGTCCGTATTATACCAAGGCTCGTCATTATCCTCATAATGTTCCTCGTCATTACTGTCATTCTGAGCAGTATCATAAACAGGACAACCACAATTTGGACATGTTGTTCTTCCTTCCTCAATCTCATGTCCACACTCAATACAAAACCTTTTCATAATTACAAATGTTTTTATGTTGTTAGTGTATAATTATTGTTTTCAAAAATAATGTGACAAAAATATATAAAATATTTTTAATACAAGTGTATAATATAATTTTTTTTCAATTTTATATACATATTCTATATATAGAAAAATACACATAAAATATTATTAGAATAAAAGTTTGTCTTATATAATCACATCTCTAGCTTTACCAAGCACATATAAACAGGTGATAAAATTTATAATTAAATTGAAATAAATGATTTACGAATTGACATATCCTTTTATCACATCCACAAATCTCTTGCCATAGGTATTCAGTTTATATTCGCCTATGCCATATATGTTGCTGAAGGCATTCAGCGTTGTGGGTTTTTCTTTGGCAAGGGCGTGCAGTGTCTTGTCAGACATAACCACATATGCCGGCCAGTTGTTTTCTTCTGCAATATTCTGCCTCAGCTTACGCAGCACACTGAATAGGGCCGGGTCTTCCGTCTTATCGCCATTACTATACAGCATGGGCAATTCCTGCTGCGCCTGCTTGATTTTATTCTTCCGTCTGTCCTCTCTCCTAATCATCGCAAGCTCCACTTTTTTGTCGCCAAACAATGCTTCACGTCCCAGCATCGTAACCTTCAGATGCTTGTCTTCGGTATATGCTATCTCTATAAAGCCCATCTGCAGCATCTGCAACAGATAGTCGCGCCAGTCGCGTGCCGGAACGTCGTGCCCCACTCCAAAAGTCTTAAGCAAATCATATCTGTTTGCCGCCACGTCGGCAGACATAGTGCCGCGCAGAATATCTATCGTCGTAGTAAAGCCTATACGCTCTTTTGTGCGCATTATTGCCGACAGTGCTTTCTTCACTATCATCGTGCCGTCAAAATGCTGCGGAGGATTGTTGCATACATCACAGTTGCCGCAGTCGTGTTCGCTCACCTCACCAAAATAGTTTAACAGTATGCGCCTTCGGCATACCTGTGCTTCGGCATACTCCTGCATTCTGTTCAGTTTCTCGTTGTTAAGCTCGCTCTGTCCGCTCTCGTCGGCAAAGCTGCGCAGGGTTACAAGGTCGCCTATGTTATAAAACAGCACCGTCTCCGTGGGCAGTCCGTCGCGTCCTCCGCGTCCTATTTCCTGATAAAAGCCCTCTATGCTCTTAGGCAGGTTATAGTGTATCACATACCTCACGTTGCTCTTGTCTATGCCCATGCCGAAAGCCACCGTTGCCACCACTACGTCTATCTTGTCTTTTATAAAGTCCTCTTGTATTCTGCTGCGCTCTTCCATCTCCAGTCCGGCATGATATGCTCCGGCGGCAACGCCCTCACGCTTCAGCTTCCCTGCAAGACGTTCTGTCTCCTTACGCGACAGACAGTATATTATCCCACTCTCATAAGGATGCCTGTCTATTATGTCCAATATGGTGTTCAGCTTCTCCTTTGCCGAGTATCCGCGCCTTACATCAAGACTAAGATTGGGGCGGTCAAACGAACTTACAAATATTTGTGGATCGCGTAGGTTCAGTTTGTCTATTATGTCTGCCTTTGTCGTTTTGTCGGCAGTAGCAGTCAATGCTATTATAGGTACATCGGCAAAGCGTTCATGCAACACGCCAAGATGTACATATTCAGGCCTGAAGTCGTGTCCCCATTGTGATATGCAGTGAGCTTCGTCTATTGCGAACAGCGACACCTTCATCATCTGTCCTATCCATACTATTTCTGTCATAAAGCGTTCAGGCGAAATATACAGCAGTTTTATCTTTCCCTGTCTGCATTGTTCGCGTATCACTCTGTCTGTTGCCTCATCGTTACCGCTGTTCAGTGTTGCAGCCATTATTCCGTTTGCACGCAGTGCCTCCACCTGGTCTTTCATCAGTGATATCAGAGGCGATATAACCACAGCCGTACCTTCGAGCATCAGCGCCGGCAATTGGAAGCATATCGACTTTCCGCCGCCTGTAGGCATAAGCACTAAAGAATCTTTCTTTTGTATCACATTCTTTATTATATCTTCCTGCATCGGCCTGAAACTGTCATACCCGAAATATGATTTCAATATCTGTTTTAATGCTTCCATTTATTCTTTATTATTTATTCTCGCGGGACTCATAATTGTACATTTATACTATCAATCAAGCAACAATACGACTCCACAAAAACGCAAAGGTAATAAATTTAATATATAATTGAAGTATTGCCGGCAATTATTTTAGTGCAACAAAAATTAACATAAAAGAACATTTCAATTATGGCACGTAACATAATAATATTATTATGTTAAACATAAAAAATCATTTTTTCATATATCCAAACAGAATCATCCATTCAATGTCAACATAATGTAAAATACTATAAGGTAACAAGTTATCAAGATTTGTTAGATGAAATAAATAAAATAGTTTAAAATTTTTATGCGTAACTTTTTGAACTATCCGGTGATACCGGATAGTTTTTTATATTAGTATAATGCTTTAGCCAAGCTCCTTCTCTAAACAACAAAACATATAAAAACTAATAATTTGTCCATTATCTTATTTTATGTTTTGAAATAAACATTCAAAGCCCATATAATTCTAGAAGTTCATCAAGAGATATATTAACACCAATGCTTTTCAATCTATTAACTCTTTGGTTATACAACCGACTTATTATCTTCTTTTTCTCATCAGCAGAACCAAAATGAATACGCCTATGGCATATAGGACAAAGACTTACAATATTGGCCTCACTATCAATATTGCGATGATATTTATACCAAAAATCCATAGCATTTGAATATGTACACGGAATCAGATGATGCCCTTCCATATAATTACACCCTTTAGATGTTTTAAACGTAACATGGCTTGCATCATACTCACACTTATAATCAGCCAAAGATAATGCATATTTAGATACTTTACTACTTTTATTAATTTTCATCCCGACACTACCATTGCTGCATTGAGGTTGTCTTTCTGATGAACCATAAAAAGAGCCATCAGGTAATACCATTTCATTCTGTATTTTTTGCTGAAATATAGCGTCATCAGCATTATCTATTTCATTAAGATAATTCTCTAAATATGAAATAATTTTCATATCCAAACTTTTATATGTTCCCTTATAAAACCTCTGGCTATGAAACATTGATTTACTGTATCTACTCAAATCAATAATAAATTTATTTGGATATGACCTCAAATCATGCATATAGTCAGATTCTATCGTATAAGAACATTTCTCTTTTATTCCATTATTGACAACTATGCGCTCCAAATTATCATTATACTGTTCATCACGATAAACTGTTGTATTATCACAAAATGCAATTATCTCTCTATTAGAAGTTCCTCTATGCTTTTTTACATAAATCACCATTACTCCATCAACAAACTGTTCATCTTTACAAGCGCCTAATTTATCGATATTAGGGTTATCATGAGGTGGACAATAACCATAATATCTTCCATCAACATTATTTGCTTTTATATTATATACCTCATGTCCTACGTTATTAGACACATACCTTCCTGAGTATAAATCAATCACAATAAATCTTTTGTCTTTTAAACTTGTAATCATTAGTCGTGCGTTTTAAATATTTTAATTAACGTTTGTATATTTGCAAATATATAAAATTAATCATAATCTGAAAACGATTATATTAAATCAAATATATATTCCTATAAGTACACATAACCAAAAGTAAAGTCATTATATAAATTTGTTCCTATAACCCCAGCATATCAAATCATCCACCCTCCTCAATCATTTTAAGGCACAAAAAAATGAAACAAGAATATACACTTTCGTTAACAAACAAGAGAAATGAAGATCAATTTAGAGCAGACCGTAAGCAAAACAACACCCATAGGTTTCAAATCATTAACCTATTGTTTTTGAGTCGTAACTCGGCCACTTTTGATGCAAAAGTGACTGAGTTTTTAGGCACAAACAAATGAGTTTTAATGGCGAAACTGATGCGTCGGAATATGGCGCGAGCAGTTAAACAAAAATGGGCTAAAAATGCAGGCAACAAAAACCGGCCTATACAGTCAAAAGAAGAAAAGAAAGAGTTAATAAATCATAAAAATAATGACGGCATATAAGTTACGCCGCAACATAACAGCAAGCGACGTAACTATCAGATAATCAATGCCTATTTAAAACAAAGTAAAAAATAAGGCTTTAAGCTCTTTGAAAACGCCTGAAATGCCTTTACGCCGAACAGCATCGGACAGCGACACGACAAAAGAGGATTTGGCAATATGAACAAAACAGACTATATTTGCTGCATATTTAACCCATATTATATGAAAGATTTTACTGAAGAATTGATTCTCTTTATCAGAAGACACAAAATCCTGGCATTAGTTGTCTATACGGCTGCAGTAATGACTGTGTTGACTATGACGTTTAGCGAAAGCAATGACGAAAGATGGTTGAACCTTAATCTTTTAGACATCATAAATCGGATGTCAGATTAATAAACGACCTAACAAAAAAACAGAACACGGAACAGTTTTTATTGGTTCCGTGTTCTGCTGCTATATGTTTAATCCTAAACCGGCTATCCGGCCGCATACTTGGTTTACAATATTATCACTGCGCTTTATTTAACAAGCACTTTATATGAATTATTGTTGATGCGAACAATAAACAGACCCGGCTCAGAGCTTATGTCAGATGCCTTGCCGCTATAAACCATCTGTCCGCCAACGGTGTATACCTGCATCATCTCGCCGTCTGCACCCTCAACAACAATTCTGTTGTCAGCAGCATAGACATTGATATTGTCATTAAACGCGGGGCTTGCAATTCCGGTGCCGATAGATTCCATGAAGCTCAAAATCGGGAAACCGTTGTTTATGTTCTTTGTATCAGCTGCCCATACCTTATCTTCGCTGCCGCTACCGTTGTTGAGCGTAGTAACAAAATCTTCAGCCTTCATCTGCTCTGAAGTCATGACAGGAGCATTTGTTATATCGAAGGCATCAAAGAAATCTGTAACCTCACCGCATGAAGAACCGGCGAACACATCAGAGCTGAAATACATGTAGTGCATCTTAAGCGTGTTGAAATTCTGGAACATGACAAGACCCATGATACCACCTAAAGTAGAGTTGCCCTCTATTTCGCCGACATTATAGCAGTTGTATAATTCACAGTTGCTGCCACGTCCCAAAGCATCACCAACAATACCGCCGAGACGCTCAGGACCACTCACCTTGCCTGTATTGATACAGTTGCGCACAAGTCCGCCTTCAAGCAGTCCGATAACGCCGCCTGCACCATTTGTCAAGGTTGCAACATCTCCGAAATTAGCACACTCTTCAATAAGATTATAATTTGAACCTGCTATACCTCCAGAAGACATTCCGTTTCCACCGTTACTTCCGGCTGTAATATCTCCATAATTAACGCACTGTCTGATGACGCCTTCTCTGTAATTAGAACCAACTATACCGCCGGCATAATAGTAAACACATGATATGTCAACCTTGTTGACACAATTCTCGATGATACCGCTATTTGAGCCTACAAACGGACCAACAACCATATCGCCCGTAATCGAACCGCTCTCAATTGTCAGGTTTTTCAACTCAAAGCCCGGATCAGTACATCCAAACATACCCATTGACTTATAGTCTGTCAAACCAGGAATGGTCAGGTTTGTAATTTTATGGCCGTCGCCGTCTACTTTTCCGCTGAAAGCAACTCTTACATTTTCCTCACCAACAGAACAGTTGTATCCGATAGGGAACCAGTCGTGACCTGCCAAATCAATATCAGCAACCAGTTTGAAATATGTATTTTCGTATACAGAAGTACCGTCGTAAACATCTTTAGCCAGTTTAGCAAGCTGCTCCGGAGTTTTTATCAGATAAGGCGATTCAGCCGTACCCTCGCCACCTTCAAAACTTGAAGCAGCGAAATCTGTCCATTGTGCACCGTCGGCAACAGCAGATACTTGATTGACACTTTTGTCGAACGAATAAGACGCTGAAGCTGTCAAACTCTGCATAGACAGTCCTAAGCAAAATAAAAGTAAAGTTTTTTTCATAGTTAATTTATTTTATAAGAAATTATATGATTATATGCGTCAAATATAGACAAAATAAAACAAACCGCAATGAATAATCACAATTAAATATCGTTTTGTTTTATAAATTAAACCATGTAGACATATATTTTAATTTATTAATATTTAAAACTTTTCTATTCATGATGTTTAAAAAAGAATTAATGTAAAGATATTTTCTGCCGACCTAAACGGAAGATGAGATGCAAATATTAGAACACTATATTAGGATTAAGAGAAAATATTTCGCAAGATTTACCCCAATCGGTTATCAGACCGCATATAACTTTATCAATTTTATGTATTAATGCTTTCAGCCCGCCTTTTTGTTTCTATTGGCGTCTTTTTGTTCGCTTTTTCTTGACATAGCCCGCTATGCCTGCAAAAATCCAACAAAAATCCGCTCAATATAAAGCAAAAATACAGACCGAATCATAATAACAGATTTAGGTTTAAAAGGAATTCAAGAAAATAACGTTGACTTTTTATACTTTGCCCATGAACCTGTTATGACAATAATAATAAGGTCTAAAACAAAAGAATAAAGTAACAGAAAAACCGATACACCGAAACAAGACTACAGAAACAGCAACAGGTCATTATAATCAAACAAGAAAAAAGTATAAAATATGAAAATATGACGACAAATGAGCGTAAATTTAATAATTTTGCAAGTTGAACGGCTGAAGCCGGAATCAACAACATATTAACAGAACAGAATATGAACACTCCATCGTTACAGCAAATTATAGACATAGTCAAGGAGGCTGCGGGACTGATGCAGACCGATGCCTTCGAGATATCAGAGAAAGAAGGATTTGCCAACATCGTGACATCATCAGATGTGGCTGTGCAGGACTTCCTGTGCGGCAGACTGAAAGAACTGATGCCTGACAGCGGATTTCTGTGTGAAGAAGAAGACATGTGGGACACATCGCACGAATACACATGGATAATAGACCCAATTGACGGCACGGCAAACTATAGCCGCGGCATAGCGCAATGCGCAATATGCGTAGGCATGAAGCACAATGAAGACATGGCTATGGGCGTGGTGTATATACCGATGACAGGAGAAATGTTTTATGCCGAGCAAGGCAAAGGGGCTTTTCTGAACGGACGACAGATACACGTGTCAGAGCGCCCGTTTGAGAACTCGCTGCTATGCACTGCCCTGCCCGTCTACCACAAAGAGTATGCACAGATGTGCTCTGACATTATAGTTGAAGCCTTCGGCCGCTGCAACGACATAAGGCGCTTCGGTGCTTGCGCCCCGGAACTGTGCTATCTAGCAATGGGCCGCTGCGAACTCTACTTTGAATATCTGCTCAGCCCATGGGACTATGCTGCAGCCTCACTAATTGTGACTGAAGCCGGAGGCACAATAACAGCCACAGACGGATCGCCTGTAAAACTGACGCAAAAGGGCGGTGTCATTGCCGCAAACAACGCAGCCAACCATAAAAAGATGGCAGACATCGTGGCAGAAAAGACCAGAAATATAAACTGACAGGCACGCACGCGAAGGCATAAAGACCTGAGCGGCACGGACAAGACGCGGCTATAAAGAGACAGCCGCGTCGAAATCGCTGTTGACCCGGCGCATCCATTCAGGAAGCATAGCCAAAGCCTCATCCTGCAAGTTGTCAGGCATAGACCTGTAGAAGGCATAAGCCATAGGCCCGGCAATGGCTGCAAGAGTGTCGGCATCGCCGCCGAGAGAAATGGCAAGCTTGATGCAGTCGACATAATCTTTCGACTCAAGAAAACAAATAAGAGCTGCCGGCACCGTGCCCTGACAGGTGGTGTCGTTTACGTAGTCATCATGGATATCGGCATAACCTTTTAATGCCCAGTCAGGATAGAAATGTTCGAGAACATAAGACCTAACATACGCCTTGTCGCGGCCCGACTTGAGATGATACACAGCCATGGCCGTTGCCATAGCCCCCTTTATACCTTCAGGATGATTGTGAGTGGGCATAGCCGTAAGACGTGCCATATCTACACACTCTTCTTCTGTTCCGGCAAGCCATCCGGCAGCACTGCATCTCATAGCGCTGCCGTTGCCATAACTGCCATAAGGATTATAGACAGATGAAGCCATCCAAAGCCTGAACCTATAGCCGTAGCCTGCATGCGGATGCCCGTTGGTACGCTTCCACAGATTATCGGCCATGTCGAGATTGTTCAACAAGGCTTCGGCACAAGCAAAAGTACATACTGTGTCGTCGGTAAAACGGGCGTGAGAAGAAAACATCTCAACGGCATCATAGTTCTTTGTACTATTATATCTGCTCTCATAAGCACTGCCGGCAATGTCGCCAATGGCTGCACTCAACAATAAATTCTTCATATCGAAACAACTATTATCTGATAATAACAAGCAAAACTCTGCCGACAGCTAAAACTCCGGAAATATGCCGTTACGCCTGAGTTCCTCATACTTTTCAGCGTCAAAGCGATAGACAGAACTTTTATGACCTGATGATGGCGCGACCTTAACAAGAAGGCCTGTACGCAACATTCTGTCACCAAAGCTCCGATGATCAAAGCTAACACAAAATACTGCTTCATAAAGGCTGCGCAACTCCTTCATGGTAAACTCTTTTGGCAGAAGGCCGAAGGCTACGGGATGAAAATGGATGCGCTCACGCAAACGTGTAAGGGCATCTTTCAATATACGTGCATGATCGAAAGCCAAAGGCGGCACCTCGTTGAGCGAAAACCACCGCGCCCTTGAGGCATCGTCGCCGGGACGCACCTCGCTTGTGCGTACAAGAGCATAATGTGCTATTGTTATTACACGCTCACGCGGATCGCGGTCAGGGGCACTATATGTATGAAACTGCTCCATATAAGCCCCAGTCAGTCCGGTTTCTTCTTCAAGTTCGCGCATGGCACCCTCGGCTGCCGACTCATCCATATTGAGAAATCCACCAGGAAATGCCCAACAGCCTTTAAACGGCTCAGCACCACGCTCGATAAGCAACACCTGGAGACTGGCGCCATCGAATCCGAAAATGACACAGTCAACCGTAACTGACGGGTGAGGATGCTTATATGTATAAACCTTATTTTCCATATTGTCTTTGTGTATTGATTCTGTTGCAAATATAGTGAAAGGCGAGAGCAATGCAAAACAAAAAAAACATTTTTTTGAATCTGCAATGCCGAGCCGAATCCTATATTATGAAAATATAGCGAAAGGCGGGAGCAATACAAAACAAAAAACATTTTTTTGAATCTGCAATGCCGAGCCAAATCCTATATATACAAGAAACGAAATGTGCTAGTCTGCCCAAAAACATGAGTAACAGAGAAATGTTTGCAATATAAAAGGCACAGAATAATCAAAAAACAGCTACCTTTACAGCCGGAAAAATTATATAAACAAAGAAAAACAGAATGGGAAAGAAAGAATATATCAAGGCTAACCGCGAATGGCTTGAGGCAAAAGCCGGCGAAGAAGGCGTAATTGCATTGCCGAAGGGCGTTTATTACAAAGTGCTTTCGGCTGGAAACGACAACGGCGTACACCCTACTCCACGAAGCATTGTAACGGCACACTATACAGGACGCACCATTGACGGCAAAACATTCGACTCAAGTGTTGGCGGAACTCCTGTGGCTTTCAGACTGAGTGACCTCATTGAAGGATGGATTATTGCCATGCAATACATGTGCGTAGGCGACAAATGGGAAATTTATATACCGGCAGAACTGGGTTACGGAAAATTCTCACAACCGGGAATACCGGGCGGCTCAACATTGATATTTGAGATAGAACTGCTCGGCATTGCATAAAGTCAACGCAAAGATAAAGACAGACTGCAGGGCCATCAACGGGCAGAAGCAAGCCTGCAATAAAGAGACAAAAGCTCGTGATTGGCCTTGCCGTCAATACTAATGCTGCGCTGTTCGTCAAAAAGGTCGAGCGAAGGGGTACATTCTCCACAAACATCTATGCCTATGACGTTCTCGTTTCGGAGTATTATTGAAAGCAGACTCTCAAGTGATGCAAGCGACAAAGAACCCTGATCCCAGTTGGTAACGGCAGAGTCAGTATTAAGCACATCCTTGTCTACTGAAATATACACAGGCTCGTCGACATGTTCAGCTGAGAACTTTCTCCATGCCTCAGCATGCTCTAAAGAAGACTCACCATAAAACTTTACCCGGTCGCGATACTCATCAGGAACAGCCCGGATAAGTCTGTCGGCTGCCCCAACGATAAGCACCTTGCGCAAGAACTTGTTTGTGTCGAGCATAGTCTTAACCCAAGAGCCACACGAAAGCATCTCATCGAATAAAGACAGCTGCATGTCGGGATGATGGTCGAATACTACCATTGAGAACGGTTCGCTTATTTTATCGGTCCAAAACTTGCTGACGTAATGATAATTGCCAGAATCGATAAATGCAGTCCGTGTGGACTGTAAGGCTTCATCCTACGGCTGAGCGCATCGGCTGCTTCAGCATCACAGTAACAATCGGTGCCATTAAGGTCGGTACAGTCAATCCAGCGGAAATGACTGTTTGACAGAAAACGCTCCTGCTCATATACATGAGTGAAGTTCATCACCACAATTTCAGGTTTCATCTTACAGTTAGTTTTTTATGTTTATTTGCTGTATTGCGCCTGCAAAGCCACAAGCTACTCGACCGCAGCACTTCCGGCATTAATCCTAAAAACTGCCGCACAGAGCAAGAGCGAGCAGAAGAGTCAAAAGTCAGGAATGAAAAATCAGCCTTGCTGATGCTGCGGCCTAAGTTCCCAAAAAGCTACGGCTGCCGCAGCAGCCACATTAAGAGAGTCGACCTGATGCGACATAGGGATGCGCACAACATAGTCGGCCTTACAGATAGCTTCAGCAGGAAGTCCGTCGCCCTCGGTACCCATTATGAGCGCAAGACGAGGCTCGTCTTTCAACGGTTTATAATCAAGAGGCACAGAACGGTCGGTAAGAGCCATTGCCGCCGTGCGGAAGCCAAGGCGTGACAACTCGCCAAACGGATCGTCGCACCATGTCCACGGAACAAGAAAAACCGAACCCATAGACACCCTGACAGCACGACGGTTAAGAGGATCGCACGAATCGGGCGTTATCAGCACGGCATCAATGCCCAAGGCTGCAGCGGAACGAAAGATAGCACCAATGTTGGTTGTGTCGACAACACCATGAATGACTACAACCCGGCTTGCATCACGGCAAACATCACTGACAGAAGGCATGACAGGACGACGCATGGCACACAGCACGCCACGCGTAAGTGTATACCCGGTAAGTCCTGACAAGACATCACGCTCACCGGTGTATATCGGCACATCACCTATACGCTCCACTATATCGGCAGCATCGCCTGTGATATGCTTACGCTCGCACATAAGCGCCAAAGGCTCATATCCGGCATCGAGAGCCACACGTATAACCTTTGGACTCTCAACAATAAACAGACCTTTTCCCGGCTCTACACGGTTACGGAGCTGTGCTTCGGTAAGTTTACCGAATATTTCTACTCCGGGATGACTTAATGATGTTATCTCTATTACAGGCATGCAGCAATGATAATCTTTTTACGTTTGTATTATGACGATACAAAAGTAGCATTTATTTGCCACACTCCATAAATATTCATGCACAAAAGACTATAGGCAGATGCTGTTTTTATAGAACTTATAAGAAGTTAACGGAAGTTTGCGGCATATCAAGACATTTGATTAATGCCACAATTATATGGATGCACAATATTCTCCCGCATGATAATGGCATATAAAGAACAGCCACAAGACAAACCTACATTAAAATGAAAAATGAACAACAAAACAGCCAAAAACATCTATGACCAAACGGGAATAGCATAAAGAAAACCTGCCGCACCATAATGGCACGGCAGGGCAATCGCTAAATCTAAAAGACACTCACGTGCCAATAAAAAAGAAACCAACACGACACTCACGTGCCAAAATAAAAGGAAAATCAAATTACAACGCCAATATAAATGTAGCAATTGTATGACATCAACTACCAACAAATCCGTAATCGGCATTAAGTTTCCATATCAACAAATTACTTTAACCCAAATCAGTAATCAGGCTATGTATTGTTTAATACAATTGGTATATTCATACTTTCAGCCGTATTTGTATTTTCTATCGTCGGAGTTCATAAACCGCACGCCAGTGAAAGTTATACGGCAATCAACTCAATATAAAATGACAATACAGCAGAAAGCCAATAACCAGTTGGGGGTAAATCTCATCAAGCAAATTGTATATGAAAAGACATCTGCAAGACTTCAGCAGCACTCTGCACAAAAGTCATAATAAAGCTATAATTTGAACATATAAACCGAAAGCATAATCAAGCAGCAATAAAGTCAGGCTTTTTCTGGGAGACCCAATTCCCTACGCTGCCGCTGAAGGTCGAGTTCGCGTTTTTGCCGTTCTCTCCTTTCTTTCATCATATCCTGCCATTTTGCATATTGTCCGTCATCAAGAATCTTTTTCATCTTCTTATCCATCTTCTCTTCACGCTTTTTCATCTGTTCAGCCTTCTCGCTGAAATCTGCATTACCCGTT
>OGUM01000493.1_pt1 | contig 33810 bp, 36 predicted proteins | sample 1553631 | NCBI WGS metagenome assembly OGUM01 (sample SAMEA2580228, study PRJEB22360) | human gut metagenome | biome: human gut; feature: human-associated habitat; material: faeces | place: Denmark | collected 2008/2010 | reverse complement strand
CGCCGGAGTGACCGACAATCTGCGGAAAGTTACCAGCTATGCAGCGAAGCACGAAGCCCGGTTTATGAAGCTGCTGATCGAGCAGAACGAGGACGGGGGCAAGCGCAGGAACGCCGCAAGGAAAAAGGAGCTGGAAGCCGCCGAGAAGCGTATCAGCGAGTTATCCGCTATCTTCAAGCGGCTGTATGAGGACAGCGTGACCGGGCGCATTTCAGACGAGCGTTTCACGGAGCTGTCGGCAGACTATGAAGCCGAGCAGAAAGAACTGAAAGAGAGAGCCGCCGCTATCCGGGCAGAGCTTTCCAAAGCGCAGGAAGCCACGGTAAACGCAGAAAAGTTTATGAATGTTGTCCGCAAGTACACCAGCTTTGAAGAACTTACCCCTACCCTTTTGCGTGAGTTTGTGGAGAAAATCGTTGTGCATGAGTGCAGCTATGACGAGAACGGCACACGCAGACAGGACATTGATATTTATTACTCTTTCGTTGGCAAGGTAGACCTGCCCGAATGACCGCCCGACCTATCCGGCGCAATGCGCAAGTGCCGGATAGGAACGGCAAAATTTTTTACACTTCTATTGCTTCTTTATCACACATAAGTAAAAAGCCAGGGCATGAAGCAGCTCATGGCGGGCGGCGGCGTTGCCCTTATCGGTGGCACCCTTGTACCTCTGCTTTCCGGCCTGTTCGGTTGATCGTCTGGCGGTGATCGCTTATGGGCGGCATACTCGACAAACTCGATGAATGGCTCCGAGGGCTGCTCATCGAGGGAATCACGGGAAACCTGTCGGGCATGTTCGATACGGTCAATACCAAAGTAGGCGAGATCGCCGGTGAAGTGGGACAGACGCCGCTGGCATGGAACAGCGGCGTCTTTTCTATGATCCGCAACCTCTCTGAAACGGTGATCGTTCCAATCGCCGGGGTTATCCTGACATTCGTAATGTGTTATGAGCTGATCCAGCTTGTGACAGAGAAAAACAATCTGCACGATGTAGATACCTGGATGTTCTTCAAGTGGATTTTCAAGACCTTCTGCGCAGTTCTCATTGTGACGAACACATGGAATATTGTCATGGGTATCTTTGATGTGGGGCAAAGCGTTGTGAACAGCAGCGCAGGTGTCATCATCGGGAATACCTCCATTGATATCAGCAGCGTTATCACGGATATGGAGGCGCAGCTTGAAGCCCTGGGCACGGGAGAACTGTTCGGGCTGTGGTTCCAGTCCCTTTTCGTGGGGCTTACCATGAACGCCCTTTCCATCTGTATCATGCTTGTCATTTACGGCCGCATGATCGAGGTGTATTTGACAACTTCCATTGGACCGATCCCGCTTGCCACTATGACAAACCGGGATTGGAGCCATACAGGACAGAACTACTTGAAATCCCTGTTTGCATTGGCGTTCCAGGCATTTCTAATCATGGTGTGCGTGGGAATCTACTCTGTTTTGGTACAGAGTATCGCCACGGACGGAAATATCTCAGGCGCGATATGGGCCTGCATGGGCTACACGGTCCTGCTGTGCTTCGCCCTGTTCAAGACCGGCAGCCTCTCTAAGAGCCTGTTCGGAGCGCATTAAGGAGGCTTGATAAATTGGCGTATGTAACCATTCCAAAGGATTTGACGAAAGTAAAATCCAAAGTGCTGTTTGGGCTTACCAAACGGCAGCTTATATGTTTCGGAGCGGCGGCACTCATCGGAGTACCGCTTTTCTTTTTGCTCAGACGCACGGCCAGCAACAGCGCCGCCGCGTTCTGCATGATTATCGTCATGCTCCCGTTCTTTCTACTCGCCATGTATGAGCGGCACGGCCAACCCCTGGAGGTAGTAGCCGGACAGGTCATCCGCTGTATGTTCCTGCGGACGAAAGAACGACCTTACCAGACAAACAATTTCTACGCAGCCCTGGAGCGGCAGGCCCAGGCGGAAAAGGAGGTGAAAGCCATTGTTCAGAAAGCGAAAGCCAGAGCCGCAGGCACGGCAGACGGCAAAACCAGCGGTAAAGCTGACCGCCGCAGAAAAGCGTGAGATCAGCCGTATCCTGGAAACCGCCAGAGGCGACGGCAAGGTACATTCCGCACAGGACACCTTACCGTTCCGCCAGATGTACCCGGACGGTCTGTGCAAGCTGGACGATCACACCTGGTCGAAGTGTATCGAGTTCGAGGATGTGAATTATCAGCTTGCAAAGCCTGACGACCAGACGGCGATCTTTGAAGCCCTCTGCGATATGTATAACGCCCATGACGCTTCTATCGGGATGCAGCTCTCCCTTGTGAGCCGCCGCATGAACCGGGAGGATTTTGTGAAGCGTATCGAGATCGCGGCGCAGGGAGATCACTTCGACCATATCCGTGAGCTTTACACACAAATGCTCCGCAAGCAGCTTGAACGGGGCAACAACGGTCTTATCAAAACAAAGTATCTGACCCTCACCATCGAGGCACGGGACAGCAAAACCGCACGGGCACGATTTTCCCGGATCGTCATGGACGCCCTCAACCATTTCAAGGTCATGGGCGCTCTGGCAAAAGAGCTTGGCGGCAAGGAGTGGCTGGAAATGCTCCACGGCATCCTGCACCCGGACGGGGAACGGTTTGCCTTTGAATGGAGCTGGCTTGCCCCTTCCGGCCTGTCGGTCCAGGATTTTATCGCACCTTCTTCTTTCCGCTTCGGTGAAGCAAGGAAGTTCACGATGGCGGATAAATTCTGTGCTGTGTCCTTTCTGCAGATCAACGCACCGGAAATGGATGACCGTATGCTCACTGAACTGCTGGATACGGACAGCGGGCTGCTTGTCAGCCTCCATATCCGCAGCATGGATCAGAACGAGGCGATCAAAACGGTCAAGCGGAAGATCACCGACATTGACAGTATGAAGATCGACGCACAGAAAAAGGCGGTGCGGGAAGGTTTCGATATGGATATCATCCCCACTGACCTTGCCACCTACGCAGGCGAGGCAAAGAATATCCTCCGTGACCTGCAAAGCAGAAATGAGCGAATGTTCCTGATGACCTTCCTGGTGGTAAATTTTGCAGACAGCAAGCAAAAGCTGGAGAATGATCTTCTCCGTGCGGCAAGCGTGGCGCAGAAATATAACTGTTCCCTGGTACGGCTGGACTTTCAGCAGGAGGACGGCTTCGTGTCGGCTCTGCCCCTGGGTGTCAACCGCATTAAGATACAGCGTGGGCTTACCACTTCGGCGGTGGCGGTGTTCGTTCCCTTCACCACACAGGAGATTTTCCACGGCGGCGAAGCTCTCTACTACGGGCTCAATGCCACTTCCGGCAACATGATCCTTGCTGACCGCAAAAAGCTGAAAACACCCAACGGCATGATCTTAGGCACACCCGGCAGCGGTAAGAGCTTTTCCGCAAAGCGTTCCATCGTGGGTGTGTTCCTGAACACAAAGGACGATATCCTGATCTGCGACCCGGAGGCGGAATATTTTCCGCTGGTGAACCGTCTGGAAGGACAGGTCATCAAAATCTCACCTACCAGCACGCAGTATGTGAACCCTATGGATATCAACCTCAATTACAGCGAGGATGATAACCCGCTGGCGCTGAAATCTGACTTTATCTTGTCGTTCTGCGAACTGGCGGCAGGTGGCCGGAACGGTCTGGACCCGGTGGAAAAGACGGTCATTGACCGTGCCGTGCGGATCGTATATCGCCCCTATATCGCAGACCCCCGCCCGGAGAATATGCCGCTGTTGGAAGATTTGTATGACGAGATCAAGCGGCAGCCGGAGCCGGAGGCACAGCGGATCGCGGCGGCACTGGAACTGTATGTGCATGGCAGCCTGAATGTTTTTAACCACCGTACCAACGTGGATATCAACAACCGCATTGTCTGCTTCGATATCAAGGAGCTGGGAAAGCAGCTCAAAAGCCTGGGTATGCTGGTGATCCAGGACCAGGTATGGAACCGTGTTTCCCAAAACCGGGATCAGGGTAAATCCACCTGGTACTTCGTGGACGAGTTCCACCTTCTGCTGCGGGGCGAGGTTGGTTCCTGGAGCGTGGAGATTTGGAAACGCTTTCGCAAATGGGGCGGTATCCCCACGGGAATTACGCAGAACATCAAGGACCTGCTTTCCTCCCCAGAGATCGAGAACATCTTTGAAAACAGCGATTTTGTGTACCTTCTGAACCAGGCCAGCGGAGACAGGAAAATCCTTTGCGAGCGCCTGAATATCTCCAACCAGCAGGCGGCACATATCAGCAACGCAGGCCCCGGCGAGGGGCTGATCTTCTTCGGCAATGTGATCCTGCCTTTTGTGGATGACTTCCCGAAGGACAATGAACTTTACAGCATTATGACGACCAAATTATCTGACATGTCAGATAATTTGGTTTATTAAATGAGTTACGTTATTCAAGGAGAATAGAAAATCCCCATAAATACAAGGAATTTAACTATTCTCCTCGAATAATAATACACTGCTATTTAAGGAAATCTGGAATACCATTCTCCTCTTGTGGCAGTGTGTTTTCATCTGGATTGTTCTTCGAAAACCATTTTTCGTTCCATTGCTCCATTGAACGGTCTACGGTCTGTTGAGATATATCCAGATAAATTTGTGTTGTCTGTATTGATGTGTGACCGAGGATATTTTTTACAATAGCTAACGGAACCCCGGCCTCAATCAAATGTGTTGCTGTTGTATGCCTCATGACATGAGGGGTATAAGGACCACGGCAAAATAAATTAGGATGTTCTTCTTTGGCTTTTTGAGTATATTTCTCATAGATTTCTTCAATTGCCGCTACTGACAAATGTTCATTTCTTTGACTTGGAAAGATATGCGCATCCGGTTTCATGCTGATTTTTCTTGTGGCAATATACTTGTCCAGAAGCTGAGTCGCATCAGAAGTTATCTTTACCCTCCTGGATTTTTCGCCTTTTCCAACCAAGGTAAGAATTGCATTTCCTTTTTCGTCATGCATGACATCCTTAACGGTAAGGTTACAGATTTCCTGAGCACGTGCCCCACTGGAATACATCACAGATAAAAGAACAAGATCTCTCCAACCAAGTTTTTCTGTGGTGTCAGGAAGTGAAAACAATACTGCGAGTTCTTCTCTGGTAAACGAATTTCTCGGCTTGCTTTTTACCTTACGGAATGTCTTCTTTGAAATTTTTTTGAGACTGTTTTTGAAAATATAAGCAGCCTCAAGATTTCTGCTTTCTGAATAATCAGCGAAAGAAGCTAATGCTGCCAGTCTTTGTTTTGCGGTAGCTCTGCTGTTTTTTCTTGAAGTTATCAGCCAGTCGAAATATTTTGTGAGAAGGTCAAAATCCAATACTTCAAATGTGATATACCCGATTTTTATTTCTGTTTCCTCATCAAGATATTGAAATAGCAAACGGAAAGCACATTTATAAGAAGCAATGGTATTCGGGCTTGCATTCACCGAAACCGGCAGATATTCGGTAAAGAATCGTCCAAGCAGAGTGATAAATTCGTGTTCAGAATTACTCTTCTTCATAAGGCACCTCCACATTTGGAATCAATCCTGCTGTAAATGTTTCAAATACATCAAGTGACTCAGGAGCCTGAACACCGGAAAAACGCATATATTTGTCAGTGTCAAGTAAACATTCGTGACCGAGGTAGGTCGGCAAGAGTAAGTCATTCATATCTACAGAATGTCCTGCTGATTCAAGCTGTTGCATTGACTTCAAAACAAAAAGATGGCGGAAGCAATGGAGACAGGCTCCACGTTCATGAGGATCTCTTTTACGCTGGTCAATCCCTGCTGATTTCAGGATTTCTGCAAACCACGAATCCATTTGTCTCGTGGTATAGTGGGTTCCCGATTTTTTGCCAGGAAAAAGGAATGCGTCTGGTTGATGCATAATTCCCAGAGCTAAACAATAGCGCTCCAGAATTGTAATAAGAGAGTCATGGACAGGAATTAGCCGCTCCTTGGAGAACTTTGCTTTCTTCAAAAAAATAGTTCTGTTCTTAAAGTCGATGTCTTTGCGCTGGAGAGCCATTGTCTCCTGAAGTCTGGTTCCGCAGCTGTAAAGGATTCGCAAAGCCATAGGAATTTTTAATTGAAAATAAGCACTGCATGATTTGGGATTTATAGGCTTCATGTTATCTGCATAATGAAAAATCAGAGTCACTTCCTCATCAGAAAAAATATATGGAATGTAATCTGATTTAACTTTAGGGAGTGTTGGCAGAAAGGAAGCATATCCCAGTGTGTTCAGATATTTTCCAAAGCCACGCACCACACCCAATTTTTCTTTTACCGTTTTGCTTTTTCCAGAAAGAGTTTTTGCCCAATCCGACAGGACATCTTCCGTCAGATTTTTTCCTTGAAATCCTGTTTGGTCTAAATATTGGTCTAAAAGCACCAATGCTCTTTTGTCATTGGAGACCGAAGAAACAGAAAAAGTGGAAATTCGCAAATCAATATATGCTGTCATTTCCTTAGCAAGAGAACTGCTAAACAAGGTGATCATCCTCCTTCCATGAAAGCATTTCGGAAAAAATACCGCTTGGCTTTGGAGTAGGAAGAGGACACAGCCGCATATTTTCAATATCCATTCTGGCATAGTGACGGATTGCGTGTTTCGTGCCATGACCTAACACTTTACGGACAACCTCTGTTGAAACTTTGTCATTCACCATGTTGCTTGCAATTGAAGATCGGAATGCACGGCTTCCATGTCTTTTCTCTGCGATGTTGACATCTGATTTTGCAACCATAATTCCAACTGCCGTATTTATCGCATAGCTATCCAGTGGTTTGTATGGAATCATGGTAGTAAGGAACACATTTTGACAGTTTTGGATTTTCGGGCGTGCAGTCAGGATATAGTCCTGCAATGCGGCTTTTACTTCCGGGAACAGTTCCATTTCCCATAAATCTCCGGTTTTCTGCTGGGTGAAGTGAATTCTGTCATTCTCGAAATCAAGGTTTTCAAAAGACAATGCAGCAATATCACGGGAACGGATACCATAACGGGATAACAATAAAAGAATCGCATAATTTCTGACACCGGCTGCTGTAGTGCAATCCACAGAATCCTCAATAGCAGCAACCTCTTCCTGTGTATACACAGTTGGTTGAGGAGAATATTTTTTACGATTCACAATTAGCTTGGAAAAGTCTCTTTGAATTTGTCCGCTTTCAAACAGATAGCGTAGAAATGGACCAATCCTTTCCCAATAGCGAAGATAGCCGAGCTGCAAAAATGCGGATTGAATCAGTTCTCCGTTTATACTTTGCAAGCTTTGACATCCAAGAATTTCTAAGTTTTTTAGAAATCGACTGCAAATCCACTGCTTGTAATGAAGTGTGGTCTCTTTGTTTCCATTGTGGCGACAGTGAGAAATGAATGAATCCAAAGCCCTTGAAAGACTGTCTGGCAATTCAACAGGAACGGTTTTATCAGTCCATAAGGCTTCTTCACCATCAAGCCCCTGATACAGTCGATTTAGCTTAGCCACGATTACTTTTGCCCGTGAAACTCTGGAATCGCAAACTTTCAGTGTTTCCTTGCAATGGTGAATCAGGATTTCTCCAATCTCAGGCGAATACGCATCCATGCCGTTAGCGTTCATGTAATTGGTAAACGCCCGAAGAATGAAATCCATGTCCTTAACAGTACTTTCACTGTAGGATGCAGACTTAAAAAGCTCTCGCAAATGAGCTGTTAAGTCGTTAAATTTTGTACAATTATCCATTTGATAACCTCCTCGATATTTGTTGTCGGGTCGACACGATTTCATTATAGAGCAGGCATCAAACGGATTATTGTTATTCAAGAAGTTTATTGTAAAAGCACTATTTTAAGGAGGTTTTATGACTTATCGAATAATGTTACTTGTCGAATTAACCAAATTATCTGACATGTCAGATAATTTGGTCGTCATCAGGCGGTAGAGCTTGGTGTCGGTCGGGAAGCTGTTCGTGAACGGCACAAGATTGCCTGCGCAGCGGATCAGACCGCAGCCGGCCGGTACGTTCGTGATGTACCCCAACTGCGTGTCCGAGATGTTCAGCAGCTTTGCCAACTCCCCGCGGTCGGTCGCGCTCTGGTTCAGCATGATGAGAAATTCCGAGTTTGCCAGCATCAGCCGCGCCGTATCGGAGCGCAGCAGCTCATCCACGTTCTACGTCAGGCCGGTGATCAGACCGTTATATTTGCGGATACGCTTCCAGAGTTTGTAGAAAAAGTTGGAGCTGTACTCGTAACGGAACAGCAGGTAAAACTCATCGCAGACGATCCAGGTGCGCCGGCCGGCTTTCCAGTTCTGGATGACGCGGTTGTAGATGGCATCCAGCGTTACCAACATTCCCAGGGGCATCAGCTGTTCGCCCAGCTCTCGGATGTCATAGTCGATGATTCGCGCCCTGGTATTCACGTTGGTGTGCCGCGCAAAGGTGTTGAGTGTGCCCGTGATAAACAGTTCGCTCGAAAGCGCCAACCCCTGCGCCTCGGTCTCCGGCTGCATTTTCAGCAGGCGGTAAAAGTCTTTCAGCGTCGGGGGTGTGCCGGTGCAGCCGCGGTCAAGGTAGGGCTTGTACAAAAGTTCCGTGCAGCGACCCAAAATCGACTTTTCGGCGGCGGTCAGGCTGCCCGCCAGCTGCTCAAACAGCGAAAGCACAAACTCGCTTTTCGCAATGATCGGGTTGCGGTCGTCGCCGTACTCCTTGTCCATATCCAGCGCGTTGATGTGCGTGTCGGATGCGGCGGAGATTTGAATGACTTCGCCGCCGAGGGCACGGGTCAGGTGACCGAACTCACTTTCGGGATCAAGGATGAGAATATCATCCTCGGTCGCCAGCGCGATCTGCACGATTTCCTCTTTTGCAGACATGGACTTGCCGGAACCGGAAACACCCAAGCGGAACGAATTGCCGTTGAGCAGAAGCCGCCGATCCGCCACGATTCGGTTTTTGCTCACAGCGTTCTGCCCGTAGTAAATGCCGCCCGCCTGCATGATCTCCTGCGCGCGGAACGGAATCAGCACGGCGGTGCTTTCGGTCGTCAGTGTGCGCAGCGCTTGGATGCGCCGCACACCGTAGGGCAGCACGGTGTCCAGCCCGTCGCGCTGCTGCCAGCGCAGCGTAGAAAGCTGACACAGATGCTTGCGCCCGACCGAGAGCAGCGTTTCGGTGTCGCTGTCGAGTTGGCGCTTGCTGTCGGCCAGATGCACCAGCGTGACAAGGCCAAACATCATGCGCTGGTCGCGGGTGGTCAAATCGTCCAGCATTTCTTTGGTTTCCTTGCGCTGCAGTTCCATGTCATATGGGATCGCGGCGGAAAAGTTGTTGTTGGCGTTCTGGCGGCGCTGCCAATTGGCGGCGTTCGTTTCCACACCCAGCAGCGTATTTTGCAGCTGACGGGCGGCCTCGTCGGTCGGCACGGGCAGGATGTCGATGGACAGCATCAGGTCGCGCTCAAGGTCGCATAGCTCTGACACAAAGCTGTCTTTCAGATAACTGGCGAAATCCTGCAAATAGAGCACACGCCCAAATCGGCCGTCGATTTTGAAATGGTCGGCGGCAAATTCCATGCTGTCGGGGCAGAGCCAGTCCTTGAAATGCTGCCCGCGCTTGGCATTTTCCGCAATGTTAAACTCAAAAGCTGGTTCCTGCCCGACTTTGAAAAAGTCACGGAAAATGCGCAGGCGGTCGTTCACGGGCAGTTCTGCTGCCACCGAGGACAGCGCGGCAAAATGCGTGACGAGATCGGTGCCGACCCGCGCAAAATAAGCGCGAGCCTCATCAATGCTGCGCTTCACCACGCTCACGGTCAGGTAGCGTTCCCGCACAATGCTGTTGCTGCCCGCCGTCTGTGCGAGCAGCATTTCATTAAACTCGCGGCGGTATTCGTCCAAGGTATCGCCTTTCATCGGCAACAGCACCGAGCGCTCAAACTCCGCCTTGTTGACGCGGCGATTGCACAGCGTGATTTTGGCTGATGCGCCGGAGTCCAAAGCGTTGAGCAGCTCGGAGTAATCCAGGAACATCGCTGTTTTGTCGTCCTTGCCTGCAATGGCATAGTTGATGTCGGTAAACGACCACGTCTTTGAATATTGATTTCCGCACAAAAAAATCCCATCCGACCAGATACGGCGGATGGGAATGGCGTCCTGCACCGAGCGCGGCACGCGAAACTTCACGCGCTCCTGCTGCTGTGCCTTGGCAAGCGTTTTAATCATGCGCGGCGCTCCTGTTTTTTATCTTGCTTCATGCGTTTCCCTCGCTTTCGCTTTTGATGCAGCCCTGCCTGTATGGCGGGCTGCATGGCGGCGTAATAGTAACTATCCGAGCGGAACACCAGCCGTTTGGGGCACAGCAGTTCTGATTTGCACCATGCCCACAGCAGTTGCTCCGGCGTCATGCCGTGGTAGGTAAAAAATCCGCAGACGGCAAACGGTGCGGCGGCCAAAATACACACCCAGCCGATTTCTTCCGTGTCCAACATCGGCTGCAGCAGAAAGTACACCGCAACAGCTACACCCACTGCTAACAGGGAGCAGACAAACTGCCGCGTGTTCAGCCCAAAGAAAATCGTTTCGTGGTATTCGCGGACTTCTTTTGGTATTTTGATCTCCATAACGGCACCTCACAATCCCATAATTTCTTTCACGATCCTGTCGCAGCCCTTGATCGCGCCGACCAGCACCAGCAGGTTGAACGTCAGCTCGGCCACATAGGTCCAGACGGCAGTCACGACCGATGCGGAGGTATCCACGCTCGGCGGACTGGCGGCCAGCGCCGAAAAGATCACGCACGACAGCGCGATCACCAAGCCCTGCAAGCACACCCCGGCATAGCTGCGGATGAAGTTTTTGCCGACGTTGGCTGTCGGTTCGCCCGCAAAGGCGGCTAGTGGGATCGGTGCGATGGCCGCATACATCCACAAGCTGAACATCCGGCCGTAGACGGTCAGGATCATAACGAAAGACAAAACCGTAATGAGCAGCCCGCCGATCAGTGTGACGGCCCACAGCGGGATCGAATCCCAGAAGCCCACATCATTGATGGCGTCCACCAGCTCCTGCGGCAGCGTGGTGCTGTTCATGCCCGATGTTCCCGACTGCGTAATTACCGTGGACACCGTGCCCTGCACGATGGAAAACACTGCCTGCATGAGCTCCAGCCCATAGGTCACAGCGGCCTTGGCCAGCGCGAAGCGGATAAACAGCTTGAGAGCGTGTTCGGGGCGTTTCACTTCCACAAAGCTGCCGCAGGTCTTTACCACACCGATGGCGAAAAACAGCACGAGCAGCCCGTACCCGATGGCCTGCAGCGCGCCGTGGATACCGACCATGACCGACCACACCTGCCCGCCGCGAAAGGTCTGTGGGCTTTCGGTCAACAGCTGCCAGATCTCGGCCAGTTTGCCGTTCCAGGTGTTGAGGGCGGCGTTGAGGTTGTCTACGATCCAGCTATCGCCCACATGGCATCACCCCCTTGGTTTTGGTTCTACAATGCGTTGGCGCGATTTTATGCCCCCGTGCCCATGATCAAGTCCAAGATTTCTTTTGCAAACGTAATGACCAGCCCGCCCGCAAGCGTGAGAAATCCCTGACTGCGCTGGCTGGGGTCGTGGCTTTGCAGAGAAAGACCAACCTGCACAATGCCCCAGCCGAGCAAAATCAGCCCGATGGCGCGGATCAGGGAAAAGATAAAGGTTGACAGGTTGTTCACGACCGTCAGCGGGTCGCCGTCTGCAAAAGCAGGCAGGGCAAAACAAACGCCGCAGACGAGGGCGGCGTATAGGCAAAAGAAATGCCGCGCACGATTGGGTGCGCGGCGGGTGGCATTGATGCAATTTTTTTCATTCTTTTTGCAAAGCATTGGCATTTACCTCCGGTTTCTGTAAATCAAATTTGTTTGTAAATTCTGTTGGGCGGACACTTTTGGCTTATCCTCAAAATCATCCATGTCCAGCAGTTCATATTGCTCCGGCTGACCGGGCAGGTCGTTCGCGGCTCCGGCAGCGGCGGTGTAATCATACGGCGATGCACCGCCGTCCTCGGTGAAGCGGATGTTCGGGTGCCGCAGCAGATCGTATTTGTCATCCAGAATCGGGCGCTCCCCGCGCACAAACAAAATTGCCTTGTCATCCCCCAGCAGCCGCACCTCATCCGGCTTGAGCAGTTCGCGTCCGCTTGTCTGCCGGTTCACGCTGTAGCTGCCGTTGCGGCCGCGGCTTCGGTTGTAGGACGCGATCGAGATCGTTTCCTTGCCGATCAGCTCCGAAACATACTTGTGCGTGCCCTGCTCGTTGCCGCCCAAGTACAAAAATTCGTCGCACAGACCGACCAGCGACTCCCAGTCGTTTTTGTACATGGCCTTGAGCTGCGCCATGTTCTGCGCGATGATCGAGCAGAAAATACCGCGCGAACGCATGGTCGCCAGCGCAGACAAAAAACTGTCCTTGGGCAGAGAAATGTTCGGGAATTCGTCGATCAGCAGATGCACCGGCACGGGCAGCCGTCCCCTGTGGACGCGGTCAGCCTGACGGTAGAGCGTCTGAATGAGCTGGCTGTAAATCATGCCGACCAGATAGTTGAGCGATTTGTCCGAATCAGGGATGCAGCAGAACAGCGCAATCTTGCGTTCTCCGAGTTCTTCCAGATGCAGTTCGTCGGCCATAGTCAGCCGTGCGATCTGCGGCAGATTGAATGCCGCCAGCCGAACGCCAACGCTGACCAGAATCGAACGCGCCGTCTTGCCCGCTGCCTGCTTGAAAATACGGTACTGTTTGCAGGCAATGCTGTCCGGCTCGCGCATTTCCAGGCGTTCAAACAAAATGTCCAACGGTGATTGGTAGTCGGCGTCATCCTCACGCACCTCGGCGGCTGCGATCATCTCCATGACCATGGCGAAGTTTTGCTCGTCGGCGGGCGCTTCGTGGATCAGGTAGAGCATAAGTGCCTGCAGCAGAGCGGTTTCGGCCTTCGACCAAAACGGGTCGTTTTCATGCGCGTTCGGCGGCGTGGTGTTCTGGATGAGGTCAGCAATAAGCTGCAAAACGTCCTTATCGCTCTGCACATAGCAGAACGGGTTGTAGCAGAACGAGGCGGACGGGTCGATCAGGTCAAACACACGCACCTCATAACCTTGGGCAAGCAAGAACGCGCCTGTCTTTCGCAGGATCTCGGCTTTCGGGTCTGTGATGACCATGGAGCAGCCCGCCTGCAGCACATTCGGCACGGCATAGGTGCGGGTCTTGCCAGCACCACTGCCGCCGATGACCAGCACGTTGGTGTTATGCTTATGCTTGTAGCCGTCCACGCCGATTTGGAAGTGCTTGGTCAGCAGCAGGTTGGTGCCGTGCTTGTCTCTATATTTTCGATTCAGCGCGGACACATCGCCCCAGCAGGCGGAGCCATGCTCCGCGCCGGGGCGTGTGTTGCACTTGTCGGAGACAAGCACGACTGCGGCAACTGCATAAGTCAGCGTAAAAAGCAGCAAGAACCGTGCGCTGTGCTCTGTCCATCGCAAAGCAAAAGGCGCGGCCAGCGCGGCGTTCAGTGCGGCCAGCACCGAGTTTAAGCCGCCTGTCTGCCAGTGGCTGGCCACAGCCACCGCCGCCCACCAGACCAACGGCAGGGGCAGCAGGCAGAACCACCAAGGATAGTTTCTTTTCAGCTTTCCACCTCCTGAAACATAAAATGCCCTGCGCGGCAGATACCGCACAGGGCATAGGGTTTATTTGTCGTTTTATAGCATTCGAGGAATATCCTGCGCGCTGTACAAGAACCGACGCACTTCCATCACGCCATCGATCACCACATAGAACACCGTGCAATTGTGGACGTAAATGCGATAGTACGGATATTCGCGCTGTTTCGTGGATGGATACGGTTCAAAGCTCTCTGCAAAATTCAGGCGCTCCAGAATCGCCTTTTCGGTATCATCCACCAGCTTCTGCGCAGCGGTAGGGTTGTCCAGCACTTGGTCGATATACTGCGCCGCACGCATCAAATCCTGCTCAAACAGTCGCGTGTAGCGCAGTTGATACTTAGGGAACCTCTGAATCAATCCCGCCCTTCGGGCTTGGCACACATCACACCGTCTATCGCACATCATCCGCGTTGAGAAAATGCTCGACAATACATCCAGTATTGTCTGCGCTTTTCTCTTAGCGGCTGACGCGCGCTAGCCGCTGTACTGTGCACCAGATTGAATCAGAGCTTCCCTATTTTCTTCCACGGAACTGGGCCCTCACATTCCCGAAAACTTCCTCATGGCTCAGCCGAACAGGATCGCTCTTGGCTGCGGCATCCGCTTCATCGAGTTTGGCGTCCGCGCCGTCGATCAGCGCCGTATATTGTTCAATGCTCATCACGACCATGCTGCCATAACCATTTTTGGTCAAGAAAACCGGTTGCTGCTGTTGGGTCACAAGCCGTTCGACTTCGGGATACTTATTTCGCAAATCGGACACAGGACGGATTTGGATCATATTGCTCACCTCTCGCTTTCTTATCCTTATTTCATCATAATTCTTGTGAAAAGCAAGAGGCTGTGGAAATTTCACCATGAGGAATAGTTGCTTACAGAAACCGGCACAGCGCATCATCCACGGCGTCGGTATAGCCTCCCTCGGCGATGCGCCGGGTGCGCAGCTGGTTGAGGGCATTCCTTGCCAGCCGATATTCGTCCATATCCAGCGCCAGTCTGCCGCCTTTTGGCGGCAGGGCGTGGATGCGCAGCACTAGCGCGCCGGTTGCGGTGCAGTCTGAGCCCGTGGCTTTCTGTGCGTAGTAGACATTGCCCAGTGCCCGCAGCAGGATGCTTTTGTTGGCACGGTCGAGTTTTATATTTCGACGTTGAAGCATGAAGTTTACACCTCGTTTCTGCTTGATCTCGGCTCAACCATATCACAACCTCTGCCGCGTTGCTATCCCGGATTTGAAAACAAACGGAAAATATTTGAACGAACAGCCTTTATCTGGTTCGCTCCATACGCTTGATCTTAACCGGCATCCTGGGGAGCTGTGCGCGGGCATCGTCGCGCTGACGCAGGAAAACGCGAATGTCACCAAGCTCCCTGCGCACGCTGGGGCGCTGACCGTTAGCCCTGATTTTGTCGGCGCGCGGGGAGGGCGTATCGGGCAAAGGCCCTTTGTTGGGCGAGGAAGGCTCGGACGGATTCTTTCTCCCCAAAGCTGTTGTTTCCAAATCCGATTGCTTCGGGGCTGGGGTAAAATCCATGTTGAACTGTTCCTCGCTCTCGCCGACCGCAAAGCTGACCGCGCCGTGCTCAGTCTCTATGGTTTCTTTTTCGGGCACGGGTTGACTTTGGCCCTTTTGCACGTCCGCTACCAGCTCGGCTTCGCCGGTATCCACCACATCAAGCTGCAGCTTGTCAATGACACGATTGACCTTGGCGGCGTCCTCGGCCCAGACGGCGATCTCGATGTTATCGGGGTCAGAACGGTCACGGATGGGCACATACAAAAGCCCATGCGATTTTGCGGCCTTGGCAAAATCCCGCATCTGGTCGGTCGGCACGCTGAAGAATTTCAGCGGTTTGCCCTCGCGCAGCAGACGAACAAGCTTGGTTTTTCCGTGCGTTTTCTTCTGGTCGCGCAGTACGGCCAGCGCAAATACAGCAAAATTCTTTGCCGCCGTTCCGGAGATTTTTAAGGCAAACTCAGTTCCCTCCAATGTGTAGCGGACGACCTGGTCCGCGGGTTCTGCGCCGTAGTTCATCTGGCAGCGCCCCTATTTTTGCCCGATTTAGCAGGCGCGGGGCGCTCCAGCACCTCGAACGAATCCACGCCCGGCACAAGCGCCAGCGTGCGGCCGTTCTGCCAGTCCATGTGGAGCTGTCCAGCGTCATCCACGCAGGTGACGGTACCAATGGTGCCGGGCGGCACGGGGTCATACGGGTCGTTCATGGCAAGAAGGCGGATCTTGGTGCCCACCGGGTAGTGCCTGCGGGCATATTCGGCATGGTAACGATCTCGATTGCTATTGAACATATCATCACTCCATTTCTTGTAATCTTTAACGTGCTTTTTGATTTGTTTTCGTTTGGTTTTGCTGCGGTTTTGTTTGCGGTTCCTGCTGGCGTTCGCGTTCTGCATCCGCAAGGCGCTGACGCATTTCAGCGGAATGGGCGGCAATCTCCTTGCACAGCTTAAGGTCACGGCGCAGCGGCTTGAGGGCAGCGGTGATTGCCGGAATTTCCGGGGAGTTGGGTGCGGTACGGTACAGCCGTTGGCGCTCAGTTTGCAGCTCGGCAATTTTGTTTTCCAGTGCGATTTGCTTTGCTTGCAGTTGCTCTATCGAATCAATGCTGTTTGCCGACAGAAACTCCATCTGCCTGATCCTTCGGTCAAGATTACGGATGTCCTGCCGTACAGCATAGCTGGGGCGGCGGGGCTTATGCGGCAGCGCACCCAGCTCGTACAGATAGCGATAGTACAAGGCCCGCAAACCGGTGAGCCTGCGGGCCTTGCCATAGCATTTGCGCAATCGGGCGTGCTTTGCAACGGGCGGCTGTTCCTGTAAAAAGTGCCACCTTGCGTCGGGGTACAAAATGCGTATTTGCAGCGCTTCTGAGGTATACTGCCTGCCAAGCGTTTTAAACCGCACAGGCCGTGTCTTTCCGGGTGGGCGCAGCGTGGGATATTTGTGGTTAAAATTCAGCTCGTAGCCCTTGCTTTCCAGTTCTCGTATAAACTGCCGCCACGTCAGCGCTTCGGCCAGCGCGGCATCCACATCCTGCCGGATCACCGTGCGCCAGGTCGGCTGACCGTTTTTCTCGGCCAGCCATTCGGCGTAGGGCTTTGATACCTGCGCGGCGCGTTCGGTTTGGATGATCGACAAGCCGTACTTCACGCACAGTTCGTCCGACACGGCGCGGATCTCCAGCGCATAGCTTTTGGCATTGCTGTGATATTTTCTGCCGCTGTTCATCGCCACGCTGCTCCACACGATATGATTGTGATAATGGCTCGTGTTCAGGTGTGTGGTGACGATGGCCTGGTACCGCCCGCCCAGCACCCGCTCGGCCAGTTCCAGCCCGATCTTGTGTGCCAGCTCCGGCGTGACCTCGCCCTCGGCAAAGCTCTGTACCAGATGGTACCCCTGCACGCCGTCCGTCTTGTGCCAGCGCACAGCGTTTGCCCGCATATCCTCATAGGCTGACTGCGTGGTACACCCAAGCCCAGATTCAAAGCCGTCTGTTTCGGTTTTCTCACGGTTCAGGGCGTAGTCCACGGTTTCGGCCAGCGGCATCCCGTGCTGCCGTGTGGTCTTTTGCTTGTCCTGTGCGTACCGTACTGCGTTGTCCAACCGATAGACGGGAATCACGGATGTGTAGGCCATATGCTGCCGCCACCTTTGCTGTAATATAAAAAACAGCCGGGAGATTTACTCTCGACTGTTTGGTAGAAATATTGCTTGTTGGCGAAGAATTGTCCCAAGGCACAGGCCGGTTTACACAACCCCGCCGGTTCAAAAGTTACTGGACCAGCTGCGCCTTGTACTTGGCGCGGTCGGCAGGCGAAATGCCAAGCATTTCCATTGCCTTATCGGCAGTGACATGAGTGTTCTGCATCAGGCTTTGAATCAGTCCAATAGTTGCCTTTTCTTCACCCTGAGCCATGCCCTTGGCCATGCCGCGCTCCTCGCCGCGGTCTGCCACAAATTTGCTGTAATTGCACATTTCGTTTAGCCTCCCTTCCAGCCTTTCGCTGGCTTGAAATCCGAATTGCTCTTCAAGCTGTGTACTCTTTTCGTTTTTGCTCAGCTTATCAGAAAGCAGCGTGTTCAAAAAAGCAATCAGTTCACTTTCTCTGATCTTGCTGTTTTCCCCAAGGCAGAGCAGGATCACGCACAGCTTATCGTAATTTCCCTTGTCCTCGTGCTGCTCGCCGCACAGGTTCGTTTCCGCCAGGCTGTACGAATTGACCGCACCGCGCCACTCTTCGCTCGGCGACATACAGATCCAAATCGAATATACTTTGGCAATATTTTCGTACTGGGAGCCGGTGAACTCAATGCCTTTCTGTGCGGAAATCATTCTGGCGCAATAGTATACGCCGCGTGTCACCAGATGATACGTCCCATGCTTTTTGTCGGTGGGGGTAAAATCTGCCTGCGCTTCCAGGTTGATGATCAGGCGGGCGCGATCCTTCGTGTGGGGGAGCAGCGCATCAAACTGGATGTCATACAGAACCGTACCCTCCGATACCGTTTTGTCCTCCGTGTTGTTGCCCTTGATCTTTTCGGTACGGTGTGGATTGGTCAGGTCACGGTCTACGGGCAATTCCCCGACAAGCGGTTGTCCCTCAATGCAGGCGGCAATCTCTTCCTCGGTGCAGTTCCGATATTCCGGCACACACCCTTGCAAGATCCGAACCAGCACTTCCTTGCAGGCCAGGGCCTCTTTGCAGGCTGCATCGGATCGGGAACTGTATTCCCCAATCGACAGCGCCGCGTCCAGTGCTTCATCAGGCATGATGTTCACCCCCCGCCCTCTATTGTATTTGCATTATACCGTAAAGTTGTGAATTTTTCAATAACCCGCCGTACTCTTGGCCGAATTTTGCAGCAGGCCCCTTCATGCTTACCAATTTTCTCGCACTTCTTCCCACACCACCCGCGCAATGCGTGCCATCTCTTCCACGCTCTCCGGACCGGCCATGCCGGTGCTGTTGGCGCGGCGGGCCAGCTGATTGGCATTGTTGCATAACCCCGCTACCTTGCGCAGCAGGTCGGCATGATGGGTGCAGGGGCGCGGCGTGATCGTCTTGCCCATGATGAGGCTGCGCAGATATTCCTCGCGCGGCAGGCCGCTGGCCGCGGCGCAGCGGTTCAGATGCGCCAGCTCTTGATCTGTCAGCCGCAGAGGAATCACATGGCCGCGCTTGCGCATGGGATCACCGCTCTTGATTTTTGCCCAGTCGTTTTGCTTTCTTTGGCTGCCGGGGTAGCTTGACCAACGCTTCGCGGCAGACGGGAACCCCGGCCAAATCCAGTCCTAACTTCGGCAAATCGGCAATGTACTTGATGTATCGGTTCCCTCTAAACTGTGACATCAGAATACCTTGATTCCGTGCTTCGGTCGTGATCAGCAGGCAATCCATACGATCTCCCGGTACAATGGACATAGCCGCCGCATGATCCCGCATAAAGGTGTAGTCGGCCCTAAAATCATCTGCCAAAGCCGTGTAGTCAGTATCGGGCAATTCCAGCACCTCTTTGATCTGACATGGTGCCAGGACATACGATCCGGCACCTCTGCGCAGTTGCGACAGGCTTCGGGGATTTTCGGTAAAAGCGGCAAACAATGTTTCACTCACCTTTGCTCACCTCCATCGGTACGCAACGGGGTTTGGGGCACCGCCCCAAAATGTGCGTTTGGATATCCAAACGCTATGCTTGCAAAACCGTTCACGGGCTGGGACGATGTACTTAACTCAGCTGACAAGCGATTCGCCTCTGGCCGCAGCCTTAATGATCCCATCCAGGGTTGTACAAACTCGGCTGTATTTTTTCGCCAAGCCGAGCTGTGCGTTGACAGTCGCGTCGCTGTCGCGACCGCACACCACCAGCACTGGGCAGCGCAGCAGCTTGTCACGCACAATATCGTTGTAAATATGGCGCTCGTCGGGATCGTCGAGCGCCACAAACTGCCCGTCCTGCAAACGCGGGCAGACGGGAACGTACCCGCACTCGAACACGGTGCGGCAATAACGGCGCAGGTGCGCGGAAGAGGTGCCCTCGGCGGCACAGATAAAAGCCCAAGGTCGTTTCATAGTCAAAAATCCTTTCTTAAAATTAAATTGCCGGGGTGGAATCCACATTGGATTCCACCCCTACGCATTTTTCTGTCATGTGAATCCGACTTGGATTCACTCTGCGGTTTCGGTGGGCTGCAAGGCATTTTTCAATCGCTCCGTGCCCAATTCGTAGTAGGCGTTCGTCACTTCAATGCCGACGGCCTCGCAGCCCTCCTGCACAGCGGCCAGCACCGTCGTGCCTGCCCCCGCAAATGGGTCAAGGATGCGCCCGCCCGGTTCGCAGATCTGCACCACATCCCGCATAAGCTGCAAGGGCTTCTCGGTCACATGGATGCGGTTGGCAGGATTTGCGTGCCGGAACACACCGGGCAGGCAGCCGACCTTGCGCTGCAAGGGCATCGGGCCGTTGGAGCCCCAAACCATGAATTCGGCCTGCTGGCGGTAGCGACCTTTCTGCGGACGGCTCGTCATCTTATCCCACACGGCCACGCCGCGCCAGATCCAGCCCGCCCACTGCATGGCGCAGGCGAGCGCCGGCAGCTGCCGCCAGTCGATGAACACGCAGATCGGCGCACCGGGCTTGCAGGGGGCGCGGGCTTTGCTCATCCAGACGGCAGTCCACAGCATCCAGCTCAGTTGGTCTTTCTGGTCCCCGTCAAAATCGGGCAGGGCCTTGTCAGCGCTCATACTGCTGTACTTCTGGTTGGTCGTGCGGGTTTTCTCGCTCGGCTTTGCCCCGCCGCCCGCATAGGGCGGGTCGGTGATGACCGCGTCGAACGCGCCGGGCTGGAAATGCGGGATAATGTCCAACGCATCGCCGTGTAAGATCGTCCAGCCGTCACCGCCGCGGTGTTCGGGCAGGACAAAGCCGGACGAAAAAAGATCGTTTTCAGTATTCGTCAATCGCATTCCTTCTTTCTTGTTTTGTTCGCTATGTTCATCGGGCATCACCTCGTTCTTTTGGTTTTGGTGTTTTTTCCCGTGCAGCCATATGGTCAGGATCGGACAATTCAGTTTCCACATACTCGGAGATGATAAAGAGCGCGTCATCATAGCTGTGGCAGCCGTAGACCCGCTCACACATTTCTTTGGACTGGTCGCGCTGCCCGTTTTCGCGCAGCAACCGCGAGGCACGGCCAAGGATGGCAAAGATGTTGCCATCGTGACCGAACAACTCCATTTTAGGGTGCGTATTTTGTTTGCTTTTTTTCGACACTTTTTCTCCTTTCACCGGGCAATTTCTGCCCGCTCTCGCTTTAACGCCTTTTGCCGCATGGCCATCTGCGCCAGGTCACCGTAGTCTGCACCGTCTGGTTGCGGCAAACGGATGGTAAGGGCATATTGCTTGCCATAATGCTCGGCCAGCGCGGCGGTCGCCGTGCGTCCTGGCGGGTCGTTGTCCAGGCACAGTTCCATGCGGACAACGTGCGGGTGCCGGCGCAGAAATTCTTCCAGCGCAGCCGGCGGCTTTATGGTATGGCTTTGCTCCGGCACATAAATGCCGCCCAGCGACAGGCGATATTTATCGGCGGCACTACCCGCCCGTGTCATCTCAGCCATCGCGTCAATGGCGGCTTCAAACACGGCCACAGTATCGCTTTCGGCGGTTGGAGGAATACAAAAGCCGTACCTCTTATCGCTGCCCGGCGCTTCGGCCTTGAACGGCCTTCCGTACTGGTACGTTCCGCGCAGGGCGGCATATTTTGGCTGTCCTTGCTCATCTTTGCCGACAAACACACAGTTGTGATAGGGCACGCTCTCGTACAGAATGCCCTGTTCAATGCAGTAATTGATTACGGGAATCGAGACGCCGCGACCCAACAAATACTGCACAACGCGGTCATTGTTCGGTGCAGCGGCAGGCAGGGCAAAGGGTAGACGCTCTCCTTCTATGCTTTTGTGCGCGGGGGCGATATAGTCCGGATTTTCCTCACACAGCAGTTTCACGGCTTCGACAAACCGAACACCCTCGACATAAATCAGATAATCCAGCGCCGACTTGCCGCCGATGCCGCGGCTTTTCCAGTGCCAGACGCTGCTTTCGCCGTTGATCTTGAAGCTGTCGTGGCTGCGCAGCTCAAACTCGCCGCGGGCGCTGCTTTTCACAAGGTCGTTCGGTCGGTAGCGGCGCAGAAATTCTATCGCCGTCATGCGCTTGGCAGCGGCGATCTGCTCTTTTGTGACGCCGTTCATATCACAAAATCGCGTTCAGCAGCAAGCCGACCTTGTCCACACGCTCCCACGGGAAGTCCTCGCGGCCAAAGTGCCCACCGACCGCCGTGCGGGCGTAGAACGGATTTTGCAGGTCGAGCGTTTCGATTATACCCGCAGGGGTCAGGTCAAAGACCTGCCGCACAGCTTTGGCAAGGCAATCATCGGCGCACAGAGGGCAGGTGCCGAACGTGTCCACCTCGACCATGACCGGCTCTGCCATGCCGATGGCATAGGCCAGCGTGACCTGGCAGCGCTCGGCGATGCCTGCCGCCACCAGATTTTTTGCAATGTACCGCGCCATGTATGCGCCGCTGCGGTCCACCTTGGTCGGGTCTTTGCCGGAGAGCGCCCCGCCGCCGTGCGGGGCAAATGGGCCGTAGGCGTCTACCGCCAGCTTGCGGCCGGTCAGGCCGGTGTCGGCCTCCGGCCCGCCCAGCACAAAGCTGCCGCTGGGGTTGATGAGGATTTCCAGCGTATCATCCACGGGCTGCCCGCGCAGTGCGGGTGCAATGACCTGCTCGGTCAATTCCTGCGCCAGCTCGTCCGGATTTTTGTTGGCGGCGTGCTGGACGGACAAAACCACGGTCGAAACGCGCAGCGGCGCATCCTCATGCTCCGGTTCATTCACGGCATACTCGACCGTGACCTGTGCCTTGCCGTCGGGGCCGATGCCGTGGATGGTGTCGGTCATGCGGGCCAGTGTCAGCAAGCTGGTCAGGCGATGCGCCAGCACCACAGGCAGCGGCATGAACTGCGGCGTTTCCTTGCAGGCGTAGCCGACCACAATGCCCTGATCGCCCGCGCCGAGTGCGTCCGGGTCGGTGTCGTCCAGAGGTACATTGACCGCGCCCGCGATGTCGGGACTTTGCGCGTGCAGCCAGCAGTCGATCTGAAACGCTTTCGGGTCATACCCGACGCCGCGCACAACATCCCGCGTGATGTTGAACACATCCGGCTGCACAGTCGTGCTGATCTCGCCCGCGACCACGATATGCCCGCGGGTGGCCAGCGCCTCGCACGCGACACGGGCGGCGGGGTCAACGGCAAGGCAGGCGTCTAGGACGTTATCGGCAATAAGGTCGCACAGTTTGTCGGGGTGGCCCTCGGTAACGGATTCGGCGGTATAAAACTTTTTCATGGCAGATTCTCTCCTTTTATAATGTAGAAATAAAAAGCGGCCCGCAGCCGAGAGGGCTGCGGGCCTTGGCGGAATTGAGATCATTCATCTTTCGGGGGCCTGTCGACTGGGCGGACGCCGGGGTCTTGAAACGGCATTCATCGCGGCAGCATAGCGTTCCGTCGTGCAGTGCTCTACCAAAATGCCAAAGGGCGTCCGGTGGAACAGCTGTGGGCCGTGGTAGAATTTCTCGTAACGGGTGAACTGCTCCGGCGTCAGGCCGACGAAGTTCTCTTCGTTGCAGCCACACACAAAGAACGTCCCGGCGATGATGTCATAATCGCCGAGCGCACGGTTCAGCGGAAGGCCCATCAGCTTGCCTTCGTCGTTCAGAACAACGCAGACGTTGTCATCCGGGAATGGGTAGGCAACATCGATCAACCCGCCGACAATTTTCTGCTTGGCTTCAAGGGTCGGCTCAATGTCGGCCTCGCGGGGATATTGCCCCGGTTCAACGATCAGGACTTTCAAATGTATCCCGATGCTTCTGCGGCCGGCACGCCTGCGCAGCCTCGCGCCATGCTTCCAACATAGGCTGCATAGGAATCCCGTTCTGGCGGCAGCCCTCCAGCACGGTATTCCAGTAATAGCGGCTTGGGCGTTCTGGCTCGTCCTTATACGGCGCATTCATGACGTACACCATTGCCTGATGGCCCACGCCTTTGCCTTGCACATCGACCGTGCGCCGGGCATAAAAATGCGGAAAGCCTTCGTAATGGTTGAGCGCTTGCTCGTCCTGTGCGCTGACTTTCCACAGCAGGCCGTCCACATGGTTGCCCTTGTCGGGCAAAATCGTCAGGTACCCGCCGCCCGTGCGGCGGAATGCCAACCGATACCCGTCCAGCCGCACACGCCCCACCGGCTCTGCATCCGGGCAACGGCGGGCCATCTGATCCAGATTCAAATTGCTGCCATAGGCAAAATATAAAGTTTTCTCGTTCAACCGTTCATCTCCAATCTATCTTGCGCCATCGTCCCGATGGCGTTGGTTGCAGGGATACTGCGCTTTGTCATACCGCCACGCGCGGTCGCCGGGCAAATTTTTCAGCAAATGCTCCCGCACATTTTTATACTCCGGGCCGATTAGGCCCAAGCGCAGCAAAAACGTGCGGAATGTAAAGGCCGGGTTATCGCCAATCGGCGTTTTGTGCGCCAGCGTCTTTTGCTGGTTGATCGCCTGCGCCGAGATCGCCATGGCCAGCACGATGTTGGCCTTGACCTCACCCGCGTGCAGCGTAGCGTTGAACAGCCGAAACTCGACCGTGCCGTGGTAGAACACCGAATGCAGGTTGACGGCATGGTACCGCGATAAGTCGTAGTGATCGTTGCTGCCGTCATGCCCCTGATACCACCGGCTTTTCAGCATCTCCATGCTTGCGCCGTTCGGCAGCTTTCGGATCGTCTGCAGCACAGGTTCTTCCACGCGCCGGCACCAGCGCCGGGTTCGGCTCTCATCCACCTTCAGCGCCGCAAACAGAATGTCCTCTTTCGAGTACATGATCGACAGCAGGTTCTTCAGGCTTTTCGGTGTGTGCCTGGCTGCATCAATATGAACGTGCATCCCGCAGGAGTCATTGACAAAAGCACCTGCATGGCGCAAAGCGCGCACGACCTCCTGCAGCTTTTCCATCTCGGCGTATTCGAGCTTTGGGGAGTTCATCTCGACCCTGTACTCTCGCCCAGCGGGAACCTGCCGGCCATTGCTTCGGCGAAAGGCATGGATGCTCCCATCCGAAACGATTTTCCAGTCTTTGCCCTCGCGGTCGGTCACGCGGTAACCATCATAGGTGCCGCCGTAGTGTGTTATGCTTGTACCGAACAGCTCCGCCAGCGTCCGTGCCGCCTGTTGTCGGGTCAGGCCGGTCATCTCGATCTCACAGCCGAAATACTGATCCCGAAAATCCAGCGCCATTTATCCGCCGCACAGCTCTGCGTCTATCGCCGCCAGCCGTTTGCCGATCGCCTCGACCACATTCACAGTCACGCCGTTGCCGGCCTGCCGGTAGGCTTGCCTTTCGGACGAAACAACGAGTATTTTATCGATGCGGTCATCTGCCCAGCCCTGCAAACGCAGACACTCGCGCGGCGTCAGGCGGCGGAGGCGGCCGCCCTGCAAAACGCCGGAGACTTCGCCCTTGTGGCGGTGAATCCCATTGTCCTGGCGTGTTGTCAGGCAGCGGGCATTTTCCGTGAGCTTCGGGTCAGCGTTCAGGTCTACAAAGCACAGTGTGCCTTGTTTGCCGCAGGCCGTCAGCGTGTGCGCGATGCCGTGCCCCACACGCCCGCGGCGGGTGTTGGATGTGGCGTAGCTCAGGTCGATGCTGTCGCCGACGCGGGCGGTCTGGTAGCCTTTTTTGGTCGCGCATTTGATCTGCGCGGCGGCTTCGGCTGGCCGGGGCTGTACAGCAGGAGCGCCTGCTCCCTCGGTGAAAGGAAATATTTTTCCTCGACATCGTTCATCAAGATATCCGATAAGGTACACGCGCTTTCTTGCCTGCGGTACACCGAAATCTGCGCTGTTAAGAACCTGCCATTCGACAAAATACCCCAGCTTTTCCATTTCGCGCAGGATGGCCGCAAATGTCCGCCCGCCGTCATGGTCGAGCAGGCCGGGAACATTTTCAGCCAGCCAGTACTTAGGGTGCCGGGCTTCAGCCAGTCGGGCAAGCTCAAAGAACAAGGTGCCCCTTGGGTCGTCGAATCCGCCGCGGCTTCCGGCAATGCTGAAGCTTTGGTTATCCTGAATTTCGGAATAACCAGACTTATCCCGAATAAAATAAGAATCCCGAAGCCCAGCCGGGAATCCTTGCAGCGCAAGGATTTCTGCATAAAAACTTCGGGATAATATTTTCACTTGTATTGTTGTTTGCCTCTTAATTTAAGCATCATCTCCTCGTCATCTGTATTCCAGAGTGCGTCCGGAATCGTATCGTTTAGCTTGTTTGCTGCTTGCTGAATGGCTTTCCGTTTCATTTCTGTATCAGCATGGGCATAAATTTTTGTTGTTTCAATCTGCGCATGGCCGAGGAATTCGGATACCATAGCCAATGGAACACCGTCTTGGTATAGGTGCATTGCCCGTGTGTGCCGCAGCATGTGGGGATGTACCCGTTCCGGAATGGATGTGCAGACGTGCCGTGCAGATTCTCCATATTTCTTTACAAATGCCGCAACCGTATCAGGAGACATCGGCCTTTGAGGGCCACCATAAGCATAGAACACATAGTCGTCTCGTTTTCTATTTTCTGCCGGATGGAATTTTTTCAGGTAACTGCGAAGGTGCTCCGCTGTTTTCGGCAAAATAGGAACAACCCGTGTCTTGTTTCCCTTACCTGTGAAATAGACACACGGTGAGGTTCTGTGCAGCACTAAATCCTGTATCCTTAAATCCAACATTTCCTGACACCGAGCAGCTGTATCGTACATTAAAACCAGAAACACCATATTCCGGAATCCTGTACGCTTTTTGCAGTTCGGCTGCGCGAGGAAAATAGAAAGTTCTTCTTTTGTGAGATAGCCAACCAAAGCAGGCGGTGGTTTTCGGTATCGAATTCTCTCCACGTCGGCCTGTATTGCAATTACGCGCAGATCTACAATGCCGCCATACCGCACAAAAGAGCGTATTGCGGCAAGCCTTTGCAGCTGTGTTTGTCTACTGCAGTTCCTGACTTTCTCCAACCAGTCCACGAATTCCTGTATGTTTTGGCGGGTGAAATGGCTCCAGTTTACTCGTTGTCTGGGAATATCTTTTGTGCCTTCCAAAAACGTAAAAAGCAGATTCAGAGCATCCTCATAGGATTTTACCGTATTAGAACTGCAGCTTCGGTTTTTCACAAGATAAACATTCAGAAACGAACTTACAACCGTAAAAAACTGAGCATCCTTAACCTTCATCATGCACCTCCGGAAGCAATTTTTCCCATGCAGTACGGTCTACTGTTCCAACACGCTCATAAAAATCAGGAACCATGTGGACATAGTAAAGCGTATCTTCATAACGGGCGTGTCCCATGTATGCGGAGAGAAACGGCAGCATTGCATCAATATCACGGCCTTCTCGCATCCAACGACAGATACATTCCGTTGCAAAAGTATGTCTGAAATCGTAAACCCTAGGTTTAGGTCCCTCAAACGCAGTAATTCCGGCCATACTGAAGCATCTCCAAAACATTTCTTCTGTCCAACGCTTCGTATACGGCCCATCCCCATCGTATCTCGGAAAAAAGTAATCGCTGTCCGGGTAAATTTCTGAAATCAGGGTGGAATAGCTTCTCATAATCTGAAGCAAATCATCTGCAACCGCAACGACACGGTCCTTGTGCCCTTTGGATTCCACAACGTAGACAGAACCGCGAACCAAGTCCACATTTTCCTTCTTGAGCAGTCTCGCTTCTGCGGGCCGCAATCCGCAGCAATACAGCAATCTGTAAAATACCGGGATAACAAGATGTCTGGCCGGAGCTTTCTCGTGAGGACGAAAGCTGTCAGCACCGTGGAAGAACGCTTTTATCTCCGCTTCATTGAAGAGATGTGGAACATACCCGGGGCCTTTGCTGGTCATGGATATGGGAATCATATATGCTTCTGTTCCAACAGCCCGAAGATACTTTGCAAACTCCCGTATGACCATAATACGATTTCGGTGGCCTGCTGTGTTTTCCGTATCTCGTTTCTCCAGCCATGCAAGTGCGAGTTCACAATCCAGACAATCTTTTTCAGGGAACCTTTCTACACAGAAATCGTCAAACCTCCCTAGAATACGGATACTCTCATTGTAAGGAAAACCAAGACTGTTCTTGTAGCCTACAAAGGCGCGAATCTGTTCTCCAAAACGGCTTTTCAAAGATGGTCTTGTCATAACAAGGCCTCCTGTGCAATGGGAATTGCAGAAATAGTACCTGCGCACACTTTTAATTTCTCTAGGGATGACGCGGTATATTGGCGCAAGGACACAGACGACGAGTGTCCTAGAATATCGCAGATTAGTGGCGCAGGAATATTTGCTTCCAGCAATTGTCTTCCCATTCCTCGCCGGAAAGCATGCGGCCCATTCATCTTCCGGTCCTTTCCCAATGCAATGTGTGCATATTTTGCAATCACCGTCCACATACTTCCAATCTTTGTATAGGGGCGCAGTACCCGCAAAAATATATACTCAGATTTGCACTTGGGCCGGGCATGGAGAATGTAATCGGCAATCGCATTTCCAGTTTTTGTATCAAGCGGTAAGGATACAGGGATGTTTGTTTTCTCTTGTACCAGACGCAGTTCGCAGGCATCCCAGTCAATACTGTCAAACTTCAGGTTTACAATGTCACAGCCGCGTAAGCCAGTTGTGTACGCAAGCATAATCATTGCATAATCTCGCATCCCCATTGTGCTGCTGCGATTTATTGCAGAGAAAATCTTTTGGGCATCTTCGTGAGTGTATCCTACATAAACACGCCGACGTTTTGCAGCAGAAAATACAAGCGCTGGTGAGATATCGGGCAGCTCAGGATGTTTTTCGGCCATGAATCGCGCAAAGGAACGCATACTTCCGGTTAAATTAAATATACCGAGAGGAAATGTTTCTGAAATCTTTGCCAGACATCTGGTGACGTCTGGCAAGGTGATCTCAGCATAGCGGTATATCCCCAAAGTGGCTATGGTACGGAAAAACGTCCGAACCGATGAAAGATAAAACTGGCGGGAGCCTTCTTTCAAATAGTTTTCATTGTCCATGTACAGTTGGTATTGCGAGAGCAGATTTTCAAACTCTGGCGGAGCGCAGGCAAAATTATATTTTCTCAACTTCTGCTGAGACACCTGTCCGGTCGAGAGATATTCCTCGATCCAATGGGCAGCTTTGCGCATCGTCTGAAAGGATGCCTTTTGTATTGCTCCGTTCACAAAATTTTCTTGGACCGTTTTTACGAAAAGGGCAAGCGTTTCTGGAGAGTAGGACTCTTCACCGCGAGAAATGAAGAAGTTCAAGATAGCACCAAATCCACAATAGATATAATTGGTCTTTGTCTTATCGGATAGTTCCAACTGCATGACGGCATCTCTGGTTCTACAGATAATGTCTATTACCTTCATGGAATTGCTCGGATTGCAGGAAATGGCTTGAAACAATGGGTTGTGTTCAGCCTCCCAAGGCCGTATAGGTTCATCCTGAATTTTTCCATACTCCGCCATTTGGTCGAGATAAACTGCGGCACGCCGAGTTATGCCCCACTGGTAGTGCGGCAATGTTCCGGATTCCTGTTTAGCACGTTCCTGCCAGACAAAATTTTGAACCGTCTCTTTGGAATACAATATCTGACCTTTGCCCAAACAATGCTTTACAATCCGTCGAGTTCCATACCTCTCAAACTCATGTACCGTTTTGGCCTTGAGGCCGCGTCCGCTTAAGGCATCTAATACACGCGCAGAAAGGACTGTGATTTCAATTTTGTTCACACTAATACACCTCACAATGTTGATTCGGATTACAATCCGTAGCAACATTATAGCAGGTGCTATCTTCAAAATATTATCCCGAAGTTTTTATGCAGAAATCCTTGCGCTGCAAGGATTTCCGGCTGGGCTTCGGGCTTCTTATTTTATTCGGGATAACTCTGGCAAGGAAATCCGCCGCAGAGCAGGTCGAAGTCGGGCAGGTCGGCGGGGTCTGCTTTTCGGATATCGTCAAGGAACCACTCTCCCTCCATGTCAAACAGGGCGCGGTAGCTGCGGTCGGCGTGTTTGTCGATCTCGCAGTGTCCCACGCAGACAAAATCGCCGGCACGGGTCAGCCCCTCGCGGAAGCCTCCAATGCCGGCGAACATATCTAAATAGCGAATGGTTTTAATATCACCCCCCCAAAAAAAAGAAGAAAAAGCCTGCACGGTCGTTAAATGTCAACTGTACAGACTAAATGTATGATTCGGTTCTATGCGTCCGGATCAGCGCTATCCTCGCTTGGTGGAACTTCCTCGGATGCTTCGGTGCGTTCGGCGTTTTCAGTGATTTCCGCATTTACCATGCTCTTGTCTGGCTCCGCCTCATCGCCCAACGCGTTGCTTTCGTCGGACCGCTGCGCAGCCAAGGCTGCCTCGAATTCTTCGTCGGCGTCGGCCAGCGCGCTTTCGATCAGGCTGACAACAAATTCCTTTTGCGTCAGCTTGCGGTGATAGACCTGCTCGAAGCGGGCGAGATATTCCTTGATGCGCTGGAACAGTTCCTCGGATACCTGAAATGCCATGGTTCGTGTTGCCATGTGGACGCCTTCTTTCTGCTGCTCAAAAAAGTTGTGTACGGCCAGTTCAATGAATTGCGCGGTGGTGATGCCCTGTCGTTCCAGTTCCAGCCTGATCTGCTGGTGCAGGTCATCCGGCAGGGTGACGGTCAGTTTGCTCATGTTGACTCCTTTCAGTGTGCAGGTACGCTTTTGGGAAGCAACCAAAGCATACCGCAAAGCAAGCGGCAAAGCTATCACCAGAACCAACGATATTTCATTGCGAATTGCATCTGAATGCAAGCAGAAGCAACAATCCGCACAGCCTGGTTTGAGCCCGCTTGATTACTGCATGGGAACCACTCCCCTCGATTTTGATTACAATGTTGCTAAAAAATCCAACGCCGCCTTTGGGATTCCTTTGCCGTCTTGCGGTGGCGGGGCGGCAAAAGCGATTTGCGCTTTTTCCAGTTCCTCCCGAACGGCCCTGCGCACCGTTTCCTCCAGCCGGTGTTCCTGCTCGCTTTGCAGCAGGGCGCGGACGATGAGCGCCTTGCGGTTTCCGTCCGGGGCGGCCTGCAAAAGCTGCCACGCGCGGCGGTCATCTTCGCAGCGCAGATTGGGGCGGAATACGAATTGCGGCCGCGGCGGCCGGTTCACCCCTCGCTCACACGGCCCGAAAGCTGCGCCAACGCGCGCTCGAATCCGACCGCGTTCACCTTGTCATCCGGCAGGAACATCGCGCGGCACAGGCCGTCTTTGGGGCCGACGTGGCGCTGCACGATCCCCGCGCCGCCGCCCAGCATGACCGTGGGCAGGGCGCGCAGGTCAAATCCCGCTTCGGTCACCAACGCGAACAGCCGTTCGGTGTAGGCGCGGCCTTGCTGCCACACGATCTCACGCACAGAATCGCCCAGGGCGCAAGGCCCGCCCGCCAGCATCTGCTCAATCTGCGCGTCGGTCAGGGAAAGCCCTGTTTCGCGCCGCACCTGCTCACGCACAGCATCGATGCAGCGGATCATGCCGAATTCCAGGCTGTGCGCGGTCTCCGCCACGGGGCGGGCGTTGTCGATCCGCATGAGATCCACCGTCCATCCGCCGATGTCCATGAGCAGCAAGGACGGCTCATCCAGCAGCAGGTCGGGGTCTGTCAGCAGCGCGGCGTAGCCCTGCGGGAACAGTGCCACATCCTCAACGGCGATCTTGTATTCTGTGCCCTCGAATCGGAACAGGACCGGCTGGGAGCGGAGCAGGTATTGCCGAAATTTTGGCTTGTCCCGGCCAAAGCTTGTCAGCGGCAGCCCTGCTGCAATTTTAACCGAACTCTCGTTTGGTGCGCCGCGCATTTTGATTTCCTGTGCCAACGCCGCGAGCGTCAGCAGGTAGTAGGTGTCGTTCTCGGTCTTGTCGCAGCGCACCGGCTGGCGCCCCGTGCCGCAGACGTAAAACTGTCCGTCCACCTCCAGCACACTCTGCCGCGTGTACGGCTGCCGTAGCAGGTCAGACCGGCTGGGAAGGAACAATGCCGCGTCTTGATGGCGTAGTATCCGTGGTCGATTCCGATGATCATGTTTTGCCTCTCTTTCGTTGTTGAGATGTCTTTTTTGCAATGCTTTTGCGGTGGAAAGGCTCCTATACAAAAACCGGCTGGGAAGAAATCGACGGCCTTGCAGTGAAACTTTCCTCCCAGCCGGTAAGTAAGAGTTAGGGGGAGAGTGTGAGAGGGGGAAAGAGGCCAAGCACCCGGCCATCGGCAATACCGGCAGCGGAGTGCAAAACCTGGCCCTAAAAATGGGTACACTTCTCCCGTGGCGTTTCGCCTTTTCAAAATCAGGGCGGCCCGCCCGCGCAAAGCAAATTTGCTTCCTTATCCACTCTCTTCCTTTTTATTTTTTCACCGCATCCACCAGTTTGGCTACCACCAAATAGCGTGTGTCGGATTCGCCGGTGCAGGTGGAGAGGGTCAGAATGTGGTCGGTCAGGTTCAGCGTTTCCCCGTTGTCCAGCGTATTGCGCGCGGCTGCCTTTGCCAGAATCTGCGCGAAGGCCGCATCATCCGGGTTCGGCTCGATGCAGTCCCGGTCATCCGCCGCACTGCACACCCCGGCGCTGACAACGCGGTAGGTCAGGGCAGCGTCGGGCAGCGAGAGATAAATGTAAGGATGTTCTTCGGCAAAGCTGTCCTGCTCGTAATTGTGCAGCGCCTTGAACCCGCCCTCATAGCCGTCCTCGAAGGTGTGGCCGTAGAGCACAAGGTTGCGGGAAAGGCTGGTGCTGTTCAAATCACACGCATAGTCGGCAAAAACGCAGCCGTGGACATCGGCATTGCCCGCGGTGTCGCGGCGCAGGTAATAGTCGTTGTCGGACGCCTGCTGCACCGGGGCATCGATGTTGGTGCCGGGCACGGTGATCCACGCGCCGGTTTCCGTGTTGTCCTCCTGCGCCAGACGCGGCTCCGGCTGGGACACCGTGACGGACAGCGCCCTTTCCACACGCTGTTCTGCCAGCGCTGTGCGGTTGTGCCAAAGGCAAAACAAAACGGCGCACAGGACAATGCCTGCCGCCGCACACCAAAGGAAAATTTTCCGCTTGTCTACGTTCTTCCTTTTGCTTTGCATCTGCTCACCTTCCCGATCACCTTTCCGGGATGCCCGTCTGCGGGAAGTATCTGACCAGCACCGTGGGCGCGCTTTCCTGCGCGGCGGTCAGCGTCCAGTCCACATAGCCGAGCAACCCCTGCAATTCCTCCGGCATATTCTGGTCAAGCGTCAGCGTCAGGTTCAGGTGGGCCGTGCCGGTTCCGCTGTAACGTCCCAGCGGCAAATCATTGCGCATGGTGTTGGTGTCGGTGTCCAGATTGCCCCACACGGGGCCGCTGTATAGGGTTTCGTTGTCCGGGCCAGTCACCGTAATCACAGCATATTGTTTGAGCAGCTTCCAGATTTTTTCCTCAGTTTCTGCACCCAGTTTGTTGTTGTCCGCCAATGCGGCGCGAAGCCACAGCGAACACGCGGCATCGGAATCGTTGCGGGCTGTATAGTCGATGGCAACCAACTGGCTGCGGGTCTCACCGGGGCAAAGATTCTGGAAATCCAAAAACAGCTGCCCGTCCGGGTATTCGATCAGCCCACCATTCTCATCGTAGGTAAAGCGAATATGCGCCGTCTGCGTCTTGGCCGCCACTGCGTCCGGTGTACGGCGGTAGGCCGACCAGGTGCGTCCCCACAGCGTGGGGCTGTCGCCGCTGGCCTGCAACAGCTCCATCGTCACCCCAATGTGCCCGGTGCGGCCCGCCAACTCGTTTGTCAGATTCGGGGAAACCGTGAAAGATTCAAACAGCGCCGTACTGCATTGGTTCGGTTCCACAATGTCGTTGTAGTACCAGTAGCCGTCCTCGCCCTGCGTCCAGTCGGCGGTGTTATAGGCGGGGAACACGCAATCGGTGGCGTCCATGTCTGCC
>OGUM01000457.1_pt1 | contig 34678 bp, 26 predicted proteins | sample 1553631 | NCBI WGS metagenome assembly OGUM01 (sample SAMEA2580228, study PRJEB22360) | human gut metagenome | biome: human gut; feature: human-associated habitat; material: faeces | place: Denmark | collected 2008/2010 | reverse complement strand
CCGGGGGTCCGGTAATCGCGGGACCGGGGAGCGGGCGGGCGGCGGAAAGCAAAACTGGGGAGCGGCGCTGGCGGCGCATGGGTGCAGGATGCGGGCGATGGCACATTTCTGGCGCAGTGGGACGGTTGCTGTAGGAGACGGTTACTGCGAGGGTGGTTGTGCAGGGAAGGGGAAAATGAAAAAGAGACCGCATATGCGGTCTCTTTACGTTAAAGCGATAAGCTTCGCACGCCTGTATGGCAAGCTCGAGCGTGAGCTGCGTCTTAGTAGTTCTCGGCGTGTACCTCAAAGTAGCTCTTGGGGTGAGCGCATACGGGGCAAACTTCAGGAGCCTTGGTGCCAACAACGATGTGGCCGCAGTTACGGCATTCCCAAACCTTAACTTCGCTCTTCTCGAAAACCTGAGCGGTTTCGACGTTCTTCAGAAGGGCGCGATAACGCTCTTCATGGTGCTTCTCAATTTCGCCAACCATGCGGAACTTGGCCGCCAGAGCCTTGAAGCCCTCTTCTTCTGCGGTCTTGGCGAAGTCATCGTACATATCGGTCCACTCGTAGTTTTCGCCATCAGCTGCAGCTGCGAGGTTTGCTGCGGTGTCACCAATGCCGCCGAGCTCCTTGAACCACAATTTTGCGTGTTCCTTTTCATTATCGGCGGTCTTCAGGAACAGGGCGGAAATCTGCTCCATACCTTCCTTCTTAGCTACGGAAGCGAAGTAGGTGTACTTGTTGCGAGCCTGGGACTCGCCAGCAAATGCTGCCTGAAGGTTTTTTTCGGTCTGGGTACCTGCATACTTGTTCTCGCTCATTTTGGGCTCCTTTCGCGAGATGATTGCTAGTTATGAAGGGCGTCTTTGCCAACGCGTGCTTCTGTACATTCAGGGCAGAGATAGGTGACGTTCAAATCATATGAAATGATCTGGGCACCAGAATCCCGCTGGATGGACTCAGTGAAATCCTCTAGCGAGACATCAACGAGCCTGCCACAATTCTGGCACACTAAATGGTCGTGCCGGGTGACGTTGTCGTAACGATCGGGAAAGCCGGGAACAGCCACTTTACGGATAAGGCCTTTGGCATAAAGACTGGCAAGGTTGTTGTACACCGTTGCCATGGAAACCTTTGTGCCACACTCCTTGAGGTGTAAATACACCTGTTCTGCCGTGGGGTGATCAGTGGAGGCATTGATGGTGTCAAGAATGATCTGTGCGTTCTTGTTCATTTATGCCCCTCCTTAAAACCTCGAATTAGAACAGTTCCAATTTACAGTGATATATGAGAGTAGTCAAGTATCATTTAGAGAAATTCAAATTCTGGTTAGGATTTGGGCGAACACGAGGGGTGCTTTAGACTCGGGCGGACACGAGGGGATCTTTGGATCCGGGATGACATGAGGGGCTTGGGATGCGGGCAATCGTGAAGGGGAGCCTTGGATTCAAGCAACCGCGAAGTGCTGCTTTGGACTTGGGAGGGCATGAAGAGGCTTTGGGCGCAGGCAAGCTTGAAGGGGTGTTTTGGATACGGGCTGGCGGTTTCCGATGAGCGTCATCTGGCAGTATGCAGCGTTCTGCCTCACTGCTCTTCAGCAAATAAATACATCCGATCGAAATAAGGCGCACTTCTCAAACTCGGCCTTACCTTTTTCGATCGGAGTTCGGGAAGTGCAGCCCAAAATGATCAGGGCGTATAAGCAAAGCTTTGATTAATTACTGCAGCTCAAGTGCGCAGATATTCTCCACGTGGTTGGTGTGGGGGAACATGTCGACAGGCTGAACCTCGGTAAGTTGGTATCCGTGCTTAACGAGGTATTCGACGTCGCGTGCCTGCGTGTTGGGGTTGCAGGAGATGTAGACGATGCGCTTCGGCGCCAAGCTGCAAGCAGAACGAAGGAACTGCTCATTTGATCCTGCGCGTGGCGGATCCATCAGCAAAACATCGAGCGATTCGCCTTCCTTTGCCAGCTTATCCATGAAATGCCCGGCATCTTCAGCGGTGAAATCGGCATTCTCGATGCCGTTGTGGCGGGCGTTTTCGCGCGCGTCTTTAATGGCGGATGCCACGTTGTCTACGCCAATTACGCGTGCAGCGTGGGCGGTTTCGGCACCAGGCAGCCCCTTTGCCGCCACCAGGCCGATGGTGCCTGTTCCGCAGTAGGCGTCCATGGCTGTTTCAGTGCCGGTAAAATGCGCCATCTCGATGGCCTTTCGGTACAACACTTCGGTTTGCGTGGCGTTGACCTGGTAAAACGAATGCGATGAAATGCGGAATGTGAGCCCGCAGAGCTCGTCAATTATGAATCCTGGGCCATAGAGAGTCTTTTCGCCTTCATCGCCCAAGATCACGTTGGTTTGGCGGGTGTTTACGTTCTGCACCACGGTGGTGATGGCGGGGCAGCGCTTTTTCAGCTCGCGGCAAAAATTGCGCGAGGCGGGAAACTCCTTGCCGTTAGTAACGACGGTGACCAGCAATTCGCCGGTGGTGTGCCCTACGCGTATAACGGCGTGACGAATGAAGCCTGTGTTGGCGTCTTCGTTATAAGGCTCCATGTGGTAGCGCTGCATGAGCGACCGAATAGCCAAAACCGCCTGCTTGGCGTCTTTGTTTTCCAAGAGGCAGGAATCGGTGTTGATGACGCGGTGCGTGCCAGCTGCGTACATGCCGCAAAGGATTTCGTGCTGCGGTGCACCCTTGGCGCCGGCATTGCCCTTCTTGCCCCGAGGCTTCTTTCCGCCTTTGGTCTTTCGTCCTGGAACATAGGGCGAAGTGACCTTGTTGCGGTAGTAATAGGGCTCATCCATCCCTGCAATGGGGTTGAACACGGTGCCCTCGCCTGCGAAAGGCTCGAAGAGTTCAATCATCTCGTTTTGCTTGCGTTCCAGCTGTTTCTCGTAAGGAAGGGAAAGCAACTGGCAGGCTCCGCATTGCTTTTGCGCAGAGCAGTGGGGCATGTTCATGGAAGGGGCTCCTTTTAGTGTGTGCACGTAAGAAGTGTAGCGGATGCAACGCGCTTGCAGGGAAACGACATCACAATACGAAAGCCTTTGCTCTAAGGTTTGCTTGGTTGCGGCGGGCTGTCTGTTCAGGTAACGGGGATAAGCTTGGGTGAATCGGCTCGGCATCGACGATAGCCGCTTAGGGATCGTCTGTTTCCAACGAAGCCCTTTGGGAGCAGGGGCGCCAACAGTGAAAAAGAGGCCCGATAGCGGCAGTGCATTATCGGGCCGTGTGCGTTTGCCTATTGCTCGCTGAAGGACTGTTCGGAAACGTTCCTGTGCCGTAAGTCGGAATGCCTTTTTCGGTAAGGCGCAGGCTTCGGGATGGTGCGAGGGTATTCGAGCCACCTACTCCGCTACCGTTCGCTGCGTTCCTTCGTTCATTTTCTTAAATATTTTAATTTGAAACGCCGAGTGTCCTCGACCACCCTCGCGCCACCCCGAAGCCTGCGCTATTTTGCACTGCTGGTTGGGAGTTCCTATGGGCTCGCTGTCATCCACAACTAATCGTTAATGCCCTAAACCTTTTTTCCTTAATGCTGAATGGGCTGGCTGAATAGGCTGATTCATTATCGGTCGATTTGGGAATTCCGCTGAATTGCGAAAGTTTGAGCAAATGCTCCGATTCAGTTCGCAAAGGAGGGGTTCCCTTGCAGAAGAGGTGTAGCTATGCGTTTCCTCAATGTTGTCATGTTGTTGGTGTTTGCCCTCGGATTGCTAGGCTGCGCAAACTCAAGCCAATCGGCGGATGACGCTTCAGGGAATACCCCATCGGGGCGGAAAGTTTTCCTTGTTGATCAAAATCAAAAAACACTGCTTAGCTTGGGTGAACCTTCTGTGCTGCTTGGCGGGGCCGAGGAAAATTGGCGTTGTCTTGCTTCATACGATCTTGATGTCTCTTTTATTCTTGGGGAATCTCGCGGCTCCCTTGTTGCTCTTTCGGTTTCGGGGGAGGGCGAATGCGGTGTTTTCTCCGCGGCTGATCAGGATGAAATTCTTGAGTCGGGTTCGATGCCCAATCGTTGTGATGCGGGTTCTTCCTCTTTGAGAATTGGTTGTCTTGTCGATTTGGGCGAATCTGCCTGTTCCCAATTGGTGAATGGCAACGGACCCCAGGGGCGTCAACTTGCAGAAAAAGTCGCCTCTAAAATGGACGGGTTGATGATTGTGGCAACGATGGATTCGGGTGCTGAATATCAATGGGAGTTGGTCCAGGGCAAGTAGCAACAAATTGCAAAGTTTGGGGCAATCAGAAAGCCTATACCTATGGGGGAATTACGATTACCCATAAAGCCGGGATAGAAGTTATGTCCTGGTCTGGAAGTCAGAATTACATTACGGGTTGGGCTTATGCAAAAACCAATAGTTCGATTGCGGAAGGCAAGATTGGCGCTAGTGCTGATCTTTATGATGGTGCTGGGTTGTTGATTAATTCGACAAAGCCGATTTGGAATGCCGCTGGCGAAAAAGACGTAGGCGTTGGCGCTGGTGCAGTTAGAAATATTGGTGGGAACTATTACGCTGAAGACGGGGAAACGTAGATAGGCGTCTTTGAGTTTTCTGATCCTCTGTGAAGCTAGCCTTATACAAGAGGGTCGCCATTGACGGCTGGCGACCCTTTCTTTTTTAGAGGGGCAATGAATATCAGCCAACTTGAATATCTTGTTTCTGCGATTCATCTAGGGAGTTATTCCCGTGCCGCAAAAGAGCAGTTCGTAACTCCCCAGGCTGTTTCGAAGGCCATAAGGACTTTGGAGTCGGAACTGGGCTTGAAGCTGATTGTGTCATCGGGGAAAACTATATCGCCGACAGACGTGGGGTTGTTAATTGCCGAAGAGGCAGAAGCGGTTATCCACCATGCAGGCAAAATAGGCTCAATCGCTTCCTCGTATAGGTTACGTATTTCCGACGAAGGAAAAATGAGGTGCGCTATTGCGTCTTGGGGTGAAGGGGACTCCTTGATTCCTCCGTTTGTAAAGGGTCTGCTAGGAAATAGTGGTTGGGTGGAAAGTCTGATCGAATTGCCCAACGAGAGGTGCTTGTCTGGTTTGAGGTTGGGCTATATTGACTTTGCTGTCCTGCTCGGTACCCCGATGCTCGAGGGTTTTAAGCGAAAGTTTCTCTATTCTGTATCGCCTAATCTTCTAGTGGGGTCGAATAACCCGTTGGTATCTCGGGATGCACTTTCAGTGCATGATTTGAAAACGGTCAAACTTGCTTTGCCGTTTCATGCGGAAGAAGTTTGCCCTTATTTGAAAGATTTGGCTTCTGATTATGGGGTGAATCTTCATTTTGAGATGCTCAACAACAGCCGGGAGAGCATTGGGAATTTTTTTTCGGACAATGAAGATGCCGCCCTTCTCGCTATCAGCGGATCTGCTTGGGAGGTTTTGATACCTGACGTTGTCAGCCTTCCATTTGTTTCGCAAGAAGGGGTTCATTTTCCGGTTTCGGCAATTTATTCGGATTCGAGAAACGAAAATGCCGACAGGCTTTGTGGCTTCATAACTTCAAATCTGAAAAACAAGTCAGATTAAGCTAAATAAATTGGGAATCCTGTGCATCGGGCTAACACCAAATAATATTTTTTACCGCAGGGCGTATTTGCGTTTGATGCGTTCTAGTTTCCGTTTCCAGGGTAGGTAGAGGGCGGAAAGGAATATCACGGTGGCTACGCTATGGACCAAGTCTAGCGGCAGGCCGGCCAGGTAGGCTGCCAGCGCCCCTTGCCACGTTACCGGTACCAGGAATGCCACGATATACCAACTGTTCAGGATGAAGCCGTAGCCCAATCCGGACAGAAAGCCATAGTAGAGCAGAACGACGGTTCCCAAGCTGGGACCATGGGCACCAAGCCGTTCGCTCAACGCAAATACGCCGTTGTTTGCCAATACGCCGGCAACGTATCCTACCAATCCCCAGGCATACATCTGCCAGGGCGTCCACGGTCCCTGTCCGAAGAAGAAGTTGGAGCACAGCGCCGCAAGTGCCCCCACCATGAAGCCGCTGTGCTTGCCGAACACCGCTCCGGCAATGATGCAGATGGCGCTGACTGGCTTGAAGTCGGGAATGGGTGCAAATAGGATACGTCCCGCTGCTGCCAATGCCCCCAGGGTTGCCGTGGGCATGATTTGGCGCAGGGCGGGTTTTCCCGCCTCGAACCCGCAGAAGAATACCGCCAGTGCAGCGCAACCTACCAGCAGCGTGAGCAACCCCGACTGTTCGATCTGCAAGTATGCGCATGCCAACAAAGCGGCAAGGGGTGCCAGCAGGGCAACTGTTTCGGCGGCAGAGCGCAACATATGTTTTGCTGGGGTGCTCACATGCTCCCCCAAGCGCGTGTGAAGTCGTTTTCGGTAGCGCGGTAGAACAAGTTGTTGCGGAAGAATTCGCTCGGTGTTTCGGTGCAAGCGTCTTCACCGTCGAAGAGCATGGTTATGGCGTCTGCTGCGCAAGCCGTAAAGGGCAGGTCGTGCGTCGCCATAACTATGGTGACTCCCTCTGCTGTCAGTGCGCGGCAGAGCTTTGCAACCATGAGCTTTGCTTCGGTATCGAGTCCTTTGGTTGCTTCGTCGAGAAGCAACAGCTTTGGGTGTGTGAGCAGCACTTTTGCGAACGCTAGCAGCTGCTGCTGGCCGCCGGAAAGATCATAGGGATGTAGGTTTTCCAGCCCCTGCAGCTTCAAGCGGTGCATCATGGCGTTAATTTCTTCGTCCCCATAGCCGCATGCGCGTTGCCAGTCGCGCAGTTCTTCGGCAACGGAGTCGCACACGAACAGCGCTTTCGGATCTTGCGGAATGAATCCTTGGCTTTCTCGAAGCGGCGCTTTTATGCGGCCGCGTTCGGGGCGCATTGTTCCTGCCGCAAGTGCCAGCAGGGTTGATTTGCCGCATCCGTTGCCGCCCGCAATAGCGTGCAGGGTGCCTTTTTGCACGGTAAGGTTGCAGCCCTTAAGGACGAAGGGTGCTTTACGCTCGTAACGAAACGAAGCGTCGCGAACTTGCAGAACTGGTTCGTTAGTGCGTTGAACTGGGGTTTCAGTGGGCGCTGCAGGGATGTATATCTTAGACGTGGGGAGTGCCGCTTCCTTAAGCTGGCCGTTTTGCAGGGTGAGCCTTTGCGTGGCGTAGGGTGCCATAAGCTCGGGGGCATGGGTGGTGGCAAGCACGGTAATGCCCAGCTCGCGGTTAATGCGGAAGAGGGCGTGCGCCAGTGAATGGGCGGCCACGGGGTCTAACTGACTGGTGGGTTCGTCGAGCAGGAGCAGGCAAGGGGCGCAGGCGAGCGCGCTGGCAAGAGCCAGCAATTGCTTTTGCCCTCCTGAAAGATCGTTCACGTTTTGATGCAGCCAGCTGTTCATGCCGAAGAAATGGGCAATCTCCGCAACGCGGCGACGCATGGCATGTTGGGAGACCGCCAAGTTTTCCAAGCCGAAAGCCAATTCGTGCCAAGGCTCAGAACATACCAGCTGGTTGTCGGGGTTCTGCATAACGAAGCCAACGGTGCTTGCCGATTCTTCGACGCTCAGAGTGGAGAAATCTTTCCCGAAGATTTTGACCGCGCCCGTGTGGATCCCGTTGGGGGCAAGCTCTGGCTTGCAGCAGCGCAGCAGCGTGGTTTTGCCGCAGCCTGTGGCGCCGGTGATCAGCGTAAACGACCCTTCTTCGATTTCCGTGCAAAGGGGTCCGATAAGGGGGTGCTCGTCTTGGTTCGGTTGTGCGGCGAAGCGTTCTGTTGGCAGCTCTGCTTCAGTGGCGGCTTGGTAAGAGAACGCGAAATTGTCGAATGTTAAAGCGGCGCTCATCGGCGCACCTTTCCTAACAGTTCCAGCATGAGGGGGAAACACAGGGCCAGCGCATAGAGGGCAGCAAGCGGGTTGCCCAGGCTGCCATGGAAGGCGGGGAAGAATCCGAAGCCGTTCATGAGGGTGTAAGCGGCAGCGGCCGCTCCGACGGAGAGCAACGCGAGAGCGCCCAGCGCAAACGCGTCATAGGTGCGGAAGTGGTTCCGGCGGAAGGTTGTCCGCTTGCGGTTGGCGCCCCATCCGCGGCAGTGCATGGAATCGGCGGTTTCCAGCGAGTTTTCCATGCTCCATCCCATGAGCGTGGTGACAGTGCACAGGTGATCGGCAAAGCGAATTGCGGAAAATCGCTGTGCGGGCTTGTTCGCACCATTTTGCTCGGCGCGTTGTTTCTGGTGGCGGGCGCGTTTCGCCTCGTGCGCTTCTTTGGCGGTTGGGGCGGATTCTGCCTCTTCGGCAAAAACATCACCAGAAACCATGGTGGTGCTGGGGTTACGTGCTGCGGTGCAAGCATTCAATGCGTTGCTAATGGCATGCCCGCGTCGTACGAATTGCGGAATAAGACGCATGATCATGGAGATCATCAGGCTGATGGTGGGCAAGATGCCGCCCAATGCGCCCATTACCTTGTCCGAACCCAGAACGGCATCGGCGTTGGCGAACCATTGCATCGCGCACAGGAGCAGTAGTGCCATAGCAGCAGCGTTGGCGTAGCCTTCGGCATACACCGCCTGTGTGCCTATGCGGAACAACTCGGTAGTGCCCGTGGAGCTGAACAGCGGGTTTACCGCAACGATAACGGCGAGGAGGGGAAGCTGCCATGCGAGCGACCGCGCAATAGCTCTACCGCCGCGCAGCCACACCCCATAGAGCGCTGCGATGACAAAGGAAAGAGCCAGGAGTGTTGGGTGGGGCGCGGCCATGGCAAGCACCAAGGCTACGGCGAAGTAGACCAGGGCAAGTGCGGGGTGAAAGTTGTCGAAGGCGGTGGGCTTCATTTACTTAACGTAGTACCAGGAAACGGTGTCCCCGTCTTTGAGCACGTACTTTCCGCAGGAAACGTTTGGCGCGCTTCCGTTGACGGAGTACATCCAGCCGCTTTTCCCGCCGTATTCGAATTCCGCCAAGCCGCCGATAGCGCTCACGTAGAGCCCGTACTGGCTGCTCTTCGTGCTAACCGAAAGGCCGGTGGCGCACAGGGCATCGTAGGCGGTAGCGCCCTTCTTGAAGGTGGGGTGGGCGCTGCCCGAAACGCGTCCGTCGGCAGCGCTACTGGAAACGGATACCGACACCGTAACGGTGCTAGAAGCGGTGGAGCTTGCAGTAGTGCTTTGGGAGCTTCCGTTGCCGGTCTGCTTGTTGGCCGAGGCGTTGTTGGAAGAGCTTGCTTTATTGCCGGAGCTGCTTGGGGTGCTGCCTTCGTTTTCGGTGCTTTTGCCTTGGTTGCCCGACGTGTTGCTGCTTTCGCTCTGGGTGTTGCCGTCTTGGTCGGCCGCTTCGTCCGATTGGCCCTCTTGCGGAACGTCGTTGCCGTAGTCGGTTGAAGCGGAGTCTGTCTGCTGCGTGGCTTCGGCCTGATTGCCCTGGTTCAGCGCGTCGGGCATAGCAAGCGCGAATGCCGAAATGCCAATAAGACAGCAGCAAGCAGCTGAGATTATGCCAAGCGCTATCTTGTGGGCACGGGTGAGTTTTTTCGGATCTTCAGTCATAACTCCAGCCTACAAAGAACGGCGACGGAACAGGAAGGCGCCTACGGCAACCAGGCCGGCGCAGCCTGCAGCAATACCTGCGATGGGCAGCCAGGGAGCGCCCTTTGAATCGTTGCCGTTGTTGGATGAGGTGCCGCGAGCGGAAGATGCGCTGGTAACAGCGCTGCCGTTTTCCTCTTCGCTGGAGGCTTCATTTTCGGCCAGTGCTTCAGCATCGCTCAGGGGCGCTTGGGCTGCAGCAGATGCATTGCCAGCACTAATGGGGGTTGCGGCGGGAGCATGCTCGCTCGCATTGCTGCCAGGTGCCTTGTTGTTCTGCTGGTTGTTGGTTCCAGGTTTTTCAGGTGTTTGGGTGTTGTCGGAATTGCTGCCGTTGCCGCCATTTCCGGAAGAGGCGGCGTTTGCCAGGGCGAACAGCGTGCCGGAATCGTTGGTCCAGTACAGGGTGCCGTCAGCTCCCATGATGATGGATTTGGTGCACCAGTTGGCCATGCTGCCGGTTGCATCGAAAAGCTTCGTGGCGGTGTTGGTTTCCAGGCAGTAGACCCAGGCGCCGCCGCCGCTGGTGTAGTTCGGCCAGGTGCCCTCGGCTCCGTTGCAGGTGAAGTAGGCATATGTGTTGCCATCAGCTGCTTTGGCAACCAAGGGTGCGCTCTTCACTTCGAAGGGAAGGGAAGTTGAGTGCTTAACCTGCATGGTTGCAGCATCGATGACGCTGAGCGTTCCCGTGTAATCAGCCGCGCCGCCGCCAACGAACAGATTGCCCTGGAATAGGGTTGCTGTGCTGGTGCTTTTGCTAGCGAAAGAAGCGGTGCCCAGTTCGGAAAGCGAGCCATTGGGGGCTACTGAAATCTTGTGCAGCATGCCGTCGTTCGTTGTGACGTACGCTTCGGTTTCAGCGTTGTTCGAGATTACCGTGGAGCGAATTGCGGATGACAGCTTAAGCGTAGAAACGGTTTTGCCCGTTGCAGGGTCGACGGCGGTAAGCACGCCAGCGTCGTTGCCGTACAGCAAAACGTTGCCAACCTTGCAAGCGCCGCTCCAGTAGAAGCCCGTGTTTGCCTCTTCGTTTGCCCAAACCCGTTCGCCGGTGATGGCGTTAATGCCGAAGAACGTGCCCGTTGTGGCGTTGTAGTTCGTGTCAAGCGAATTGGCGGTGCCGGTGAACACCATGCCGCCAGAGGCGGTTACGGTGGAAATGCTCTGAGTGCCCGATGCGATGGCGCCCGATACCCAAAGCGTTTTCATCTCGCTCGCAGATACGCCCTGCAAACGGCCGTTGGAAAGGGGAATGATGATAACGCCATCGGTGTACGCCATGCGGCAGGCAGAAGCATCAATGGTGCCGAACAACTGAAGCGATGCGGTTTCCTCGCCTTTGGAGTTTAGGCGGTGCAGCACGGCGGTTTTCGGGGTCCAGTTGGCATTGAGGAGTGATGAGGCGAAGTAGATCGAATCGCCCAGCGTAAGGATTTCTGAGTAATTGCCGTTGCCGTAGGCTTTCTTCCAAGAAAGCGCTGCGTTGTTGGAAGAAGTGGGAGCGGAGGTTACTGTGCTGGTGTTGCCTCCGCTCTTTACGTACGAAGTGGTGTCGCTGCCCGTTGTCTTGTCGGGATGGGGGGCGTTAGGGCTGGTTGGGTAATCCTCGAATTTGGTATTGGGATCGTTTGAGACGTAGCTCAGCTCGTAAGAAAAGCCGTCGGATTCAATCTTGTTGCCGTTGATGCCGTCGCTTTCCCAAGCTCCGTTAATGGTGCTCGACCAGTATTCCGAGTAGTTAGCGGGTTGGGTGTATGCGATGCCGTTTACGGTGATGCTGTTCACGTAGTATGCCGTGTAGCCAGGGTAGGGGGGTGCCGTGAGAATAGTTGTTGATGTAGCCCTGTTCGACGGCCAAGTTCAGCATGTCTTCAACAGTTTTACCCTTTTCGATGCTGAAGGTGTGCGAAACCAAGGTGGTGCCGTAAACCGAGATCTTCAGTGTCGCTGAAACGGTATCTGCCTTGGTGCTGGATGCCTGGTTTGCGGGCTCGGCAGCGTTCGCGGATTGGCTCGGTGCTTTATTTGTGCTACTGGTGTCTGCCGATTCGCCCGCGTTTGCCCTTGAACTGCTGGTTGTTGCGTGCCCTGCGGCGCTGCTGGAGCCCGATGCCTGGCTCTCGCTGACATCTTGCGTGGCGTCTGCCTTGTTTGCAGCGGAGTCAGCCGTGGAAGGGCTGCTTACGCTGTCAGCTGTGGGGTTTTGTTCTGCTGTGATTGATGCCGAGTTGTTGGCTTCTCCCGCTAAGGCGAAGCCGGGGGTTAGAGCGGTTGCCAGGGCGATTGCCGTAAGCAGCGCAAGGGCGCGCTTTGCTATGCCGCGAGGACGGCAGGTGGTGTTGCTCACGTGAGCTCCTTCTATCCAGGGCGCAGGCTGGCAGGCATTCCGACTTGATCGAGGGCTGCTCGAAGTTACGGTTACTGGTATAGCGAAGGACTTTCACCCTCATTCCCCTGCGGCTTGTGAGCACCTGCGCAAAAGGCGCAGCCAGCCGTTACCAAAAATATGCGGTCACATTATAAAGGGGGTCTTCTTTGTGCGGCAAGTTGGCGCTGCGTGCATAGGCGATGTGAGATTCGTTCGCCCATGCCGACTACGCGCGTTGTGGCCCGTAAGGCATGGCTCCAAAAGCAAAAACGCCCCGCATCAGGCCGAAAGTGAACTGAACCCACTTTTTGGACACGAGAAATGGGTGCAGTTCAAAGTTTGATGCGGGGCGGGAGAAAAGGAGGGTCTGGGTTGCTAGGCGTTTGCGGGCTTTGACCCCTTGGCAAGAGCTTCAATGGCAGCGAGGTTTGCCATGGTGGATCGAATAACGTCCGAGCGGGAAAGCGAGCCAACGAGCGTTCCGTCTTCGCTTACTACTGGTGCTTTCTTGATGCGCTTTTCAGCCAGCAGGCGGCATGCTTCGTCAAGTTCGGATCCGCTTTCAACGGAAATAGCGCCTTTGGTGGCAATGCGCATAACGTTCAAGTCAAGCAGTTCGGAAACGCGCTGCATGAAGTTTTCGTTGTCAGTGGCGCGGTACAGCATGAGAGTTGCATCCAGAACGGCGCCTTCGCTGCGTCCGATGTACTTCATGATGTCGCCGTCGGAAATAAAGCCGACCACTTTCATATGTTCGTCGACCACGGGAACGCCAGAGGTTTTGTTGGTGGCAAGAATCTGCGCAACCTCGCGGATGGAGTCGGTGCTGTGGACGAAGTAGGGCTGCTTGTTCATAGCAAGGTCCACAGCGATGTGATCGTCTGCCTTGGTGGGCAGGCGCAGAGCATTGGCGCGCTCTGCGGCGGAAGGCTCCTTCTTAGTGTCGCGTACGGCGACAACGATAACTGCAAAGATTGCGATCATGATAAGCGCCGTGAAGGCGAATGCGATTCGGTCGCCTGCCATGGCCTGTTCGATTGCGGGCATCTCGGGGAACAGGAAGGTGGATGTTGCGGAAAGAGAAACCAAGATGGCTGTGCCCAACGACGCGCCTACCTGGTTCAACGTGTTCTGCAATGCATTCGCGTGCTGGATAACACGGTTGTCCAGCGTGTTGATTCCCCAGGTGTTAAGCGGGGTGACCAGCGCCTGCATGCCAACGCCCAGGCAGGTGTAGATAACGATGATGAAGGGTACGGGCGTGTCAAGTCCAAAGCCAACCAGGCCGCAGCCACCGATGGCCGCAACCAAGGCGCCTGGGATTACGATACGGCGAACACCCAGCTTGTCGAACAGGCGGCCAGCGAAGAAGCCCATGATGGCGCCCAGCACAGCGCCGGGCAGCATGATAAGGCCGGTTTCGAGGGCAGATACACCGAGCAGGTTTTGCAAATAGATGGGGAGCAAAACGCCTGTGCCAACCAGCGCGGCCTGGAGCAGGGCAACCAGAACGACAACGATGGCATATGAGCGGCTCTTCAGCACGTCGACTTTCAACAGCGGCACTTCGAGGCGGAGTTGCCTGCGTACGAAGAACGTCAAGAGAATGGCGCCGGCAACGATAAGGGCGATCGGAATGGCTGTGTTGGTTGCTGAAGTGATAGTGGCCAAGCCATACAGCAGTCCCAAAAGGCCCAGTGAGCACAGGGCAACGGATGGTTTGTCGAACGAGGTGGGTTCGAATTCGCCGTAGCTCTTGAGGAAGACGATGGCCAGGACGACGATAAGTACCGCCAGTGCGGTTACCAGCATAAAGAGCGAGCGCCAACCGACGGATTCGACCAGCAAGCCGGAAAGGGAAGGACCGACAGCAGGGGCAAAGCCGATAACCAAGGACACAATGCCCATGGCGCTGCCGCGCTTTTCGCGGGGGAATATCAGAAGAATCACGGTGAATACCATTGGCATAACTACGCCGGTGGCTGCTGCCTGGAAAATACGGCCCAGCAGCAGGATGCCGAAGAAGGGCGAAAACGCCGCCATAAGGGAACCCAAGGCGAATACCGAAACGCCTGCGATGAAAAGCTTTCGGGTGGGGAAGCGGCCAATAAGGAAGGCGGAAAGCGGGATGACAATGGCTTCGACCAAAGAATAAGCTGAGGTGAGCCACTGGACGGTGGTGGCGTCTGCCTGGAGGTCGGCCATGATGGAGGGGTATGCGGGCGAAAGGAGCGTCTGGTTCAAGACAACCAGCGTGGCGCCTGCCAGCAGAATGGCAACGATAACTACTTGATTACGGGTGAGACCCATCTAGTTTTCCTTTCTTGTGTGGGGATCGGTAGGGATGATTTTGAGCTGGCTGTTGAGGCTTGCGAGCTTACGGAATGCTATAAACCCTTCGATGACCTGCTGTTGCAGCTCGGCAGCGTCGGGGTTTTCCTCGAAGAGGGCAGAAAACTCTGCATCGATGGCGGCCGATTCGGCTCGGCCTTTTTCCGTGAGGTAGATACGGAAGCTGCGCTTGTCGTTTTCGTCCTGCCTGCGTTCGATGAGGCCGCGTTCTTCCAAGGGCTGGGCGATAGGCTTGAAATTTGAGGGCTTTACGCACAAGTGATAAGCGAGTTCTTTGATAGTTTGGCCATCCTGTGAGGCTATTTCGCCCAGCAGGTGAGCCTGATAGGGGTTTAGCCCGTGCCTTGCAACGATGCTCGAAAGCGTTGATTTGATGAGTAGACTCATAAAGCGGGTTTCTTCGAACAAGGTTCGGCAGAAGTTGATTTTTTCCATGGTTAATGATCCTCCTTTCTGCTTCAGAGAATAAGAAAGCGCCCCAGGTAGGGGCGCTTATGAGCTTGTTTAACACTATAAATAGTACTAAAACATAATTATATTTTAGAAATAATTATCGTTTCTTCACAAGTGGGAATCCGACACCTGCCCCTATTTTCCCACCTTGATTGCGCCTTTGTCGCAGCGATTGCCCCAGGCGTCGATGAGGGTATCGTCCTTGTATACGCACACGATTTCGCAGTGGTTGGCGCATTTCTGGCAGATGACTTCGCGGGTGGTGAACTCGAAATCGGAGATGTCGAAATTGAAGGGCTTGCGCTTCGAGGCAGGGGCGTCGGCCGCCAACAGTGCAGCGCCGTAGGCACCCATCAGATGGCCGTCGGGGTCAACTAAAACAGGTTGGTTCAATGCTTCTTCGAAGAAATGAACCACGCCAACGTTCTTGCTCACTCCGCCTTGGAAGACGATGGGCGACTGAATGCGCTTGCCTTTGCCCACGTTATTCAGGTAGTTGGTGGCAACGGCCTTGCACAAGCCTGCGATAACGTCTTCGCGGGGATAGCCAACCTGCAATTTGTGCACCAAATCGCTTTCGGCGAACACCGTGCAGCGGGCAGCAATGTTGGCAGGTTTTTTCGAAGTTAGGGCAATGGGGCCGAACTCTTCCACTTCGACGCCAAGGCGGTGCGCCTGGCTCGACAGGAACGAACCAGTGCCTGCAGCGCATAGCGTGTTCATGGCATAGTCGGTGGCAATGCCGTTTTCGACGCAGATGATCTTCGAGTCTTGTCCGCCGATTTCAAGGATCGTGCGCACATCAGGGTGCAGGTGGGTGGTGCCAACGGCGTGGGCGGTGATCTCGTTCTTTACCACAGTGGCATCCAAGATAGAGCCAACCAGTCGCCGTGCGCTGCCAGTGGCGCCAACGGCAACCACGCTGATTTCTTCGGTGTTTATCTGGCTGTGCAGGTCTTCCACTACACGGCGCGCTGCATCGGTAGGGTTGCCTTCCGTCCAAAGGTAGGAGCGGGCGATAATCGTGCCATCAGGCAAAATGATGACGCCTTTAGTGGAAATAGAACCGGTATCGATACCAAGGAATGCGTTGCTCATCAACGGGCCTTTCTCATTGCGATCATGTCGTAGAATGCCTCGAGTCGGGTGTCGAGGCCGGTATCGCTCGTTTGCGAATCGTAACTTAGGTACAAAATGGGGATATGGTAGTCGCTGCTGACGCGCTGCAGAACGGGCATCACGTCAATCTCGGGCGTGCAGCCAGAAGACTTAAGGTGAACAATGCCGTCGAATCCCTTTTCGGCATAACTTTTTGCTGCGGCGATGGTCATGGTAGAAGTGGGACCCATGTCATAGCTTACGTATTCGCTCACGCCGCGGCGCAGGTTTTCCTCGTTGTAATGCAGGTTGCGGTGCGTGATGTTCAAGTACCGAGCGAGCGAAACGCCCATATCGATGAACTTTTCTTCGATGTAGAGATTCGAATGGGGATCAACGGCAGTGAAGTATTCGCCTACAATCCCGATGCGGATCGGGTCGGCGGGTTCTTGCGTGGGCAATTCCCGAAGAACGCCCATGCCGCGTTTGTAGGCAGTGGTTATCTGGTTCAGATTGGTAACGGTGCGCATGTCGGCAAAGAAATCATTGCGGGCGCGCTTGAACGATCCACACTCAGCTTCGAAGCCGGCCTTTGCCAGGTAGGCATCGTTGTAGGAGTCTAGACATTCGATCATTTTGAAAAGTGCCAGGAACTGCTTTACCCCTTGCGGGATAGAAAGGTTCGGGTTCACTTTTTCTTTACAGATGGCGAGGTACTCTTGCATTGGCTTGCCTGTTACCGTGGCGAAGTTGAGCATCTCGAACTCGTAGCCCATGTCACGCAGGATGGATTCCTGCAACTCGCCGTAATACCCCAGGCGGCAGGGTCCGGCAAATTGAACAAGAACGTCGGCGCCGCGCTCTAGCGCTTCGATGTAGTCACCCAGGATGTGCTTGAACGGAGCGCATACGAAATCGTTACTGTGCTGGACGCCCCGCTCCAGCGTGCGACGCGTAGGCTCGGGCAACGATACGTAGTCGGCGTCAAGCACCTGCTCAACGAAGTACTTGAAGGCAATGTCGTAGTAGGAATAGCGAAGGAAGGCAACTTTGGTACGCGCATGACGATCGGCTTTTTTCTTCTGCTTCTTCTTGTTGCGGTGAGCGCGAAGGGCCTCGGGTGTGCCGGGGATAAAGGAAATGGATGCATTGGGGATTTCATCGGAATAGCGGCGTTTGAGGGTGTCGGCTGCCTTCTGTACGGCATTCAATGCAGTCAGTTTGCGGTTCGGCTCTCCGCCTTGCTGGTGGTTTGATTCGTTATTCATGCAGGTAGCCACCCCTTTGCTGGTAACGGAGAATATCGACAAAGCTTTCCAAGCGTGTTTCCAAGCCAGCGGTTCCGCTCTGCGCATCGACAGTGAGCGAAAGGATGGGCTTGCCTTTGATGCAGCGCATAAGGGCATCGTTGGTCATGGAGTCGGGCCCGCAAGGGAAGGCGCTTACCAAAACAATGCCGTCTATCTGGTCGTACAGGTCCAGAATGGTGCCGATGGTCTCGCGGTTGACAATCCAAGGCAGGGTGTCGGAAAACTCAAAGCTTTTTTCCAGCGCTTTTTCGTGATTGTGGCGATCGGCGAAAAGAACGCAGGTTTCCATTTCTCTTAGCATGTCAACAAGCGGTGAACCCACAAAGTCGTCATGAATCACGTAGGGGTGCGCCGCCAACAGAATTCGCAAGGGGCGTTCGCCTTCGGGCATTTTAGAAACGCGTTTTAACAGAGCTTCCTGTTTGTGGGCGCGTTTCTCGTCGCTATTCGTCTGAGCACGAACGGCGGCAGCGTAGGCTTTCTTTGATTCTTTTCTTGTTGCCCCAAGCTTTTGGCCAAGGTCAATGTAGGCTTCCTGCTCCTTGATGTGGCTGTCCGCTCGATCAACTTCGCAGGAAATGATGCGGGGACGTTGCGTGATGAAGGTATTGGCAACTAAATCTGGCAGTGCCTGGAATTTGGTGCAGAAGCCTTTGAAGTTTCCCAAATTGTCGATGCTGGGAGCAAAAATGGCATCGCATTTTCCCAGAAGGCTGGCAACGTGACCCATATACAGTTTTGATGCCAGGCAGCATTCGTCGATGGAGAGGTACGCTCCTGCTTCAAGGGTGCTGCGGTCGGATTTATCGCTTACCACAACGGTCCGGCCGAGTTCTTCAAAAAAGGTGCGCCACATGGTTTTGTAGCGAAAATACAGTAGGGCGCGAGGTATGCCAACGGTTTGAACGTCAGCAAATTCTGCCTGCGCCTTGAGGTCTAAAGGGCTCATATTCCTCCATATTGATGAGGGCGTTGGGCTGCTTGGAACTGCCCCGTGCCTTTATTCTCTTCTTCTTGGGGCTTTGCTGGTTATGGTTTCATGCGGATTCCATCTTGCGTTATGCTTAAACACCCATTCCAATAACGTCGCTTCACGAAAGGAGCCGCATGACCAGGTACCGTGCCACAATCGTTTCGCCAAAAGGGGCGGCCCCTAAATCAAGCGTTATCGAGTTTGAAAGCGAGCATCGTGCTGGCTCTAAGCTGAACGTGCAAGACGCGCGCTATAAAATGCTCGAACTCCATGGCTCCGAAGCGTTGGCATGGACTGTGAAAGATGTTGAAAAGGTGGCGGATTCCACTCCAGGTGATGCGCCCATGGAGCAGATGATGCTTGATTTCCGTGAGCCGGTTGAGCCTCCCAAGCGTAAGCGTCGTACGGTAAAGCGCGGCATTGCCGGTTAACTGTTGCGATAAGTGTTGAGCGTAGCAAGAAAAGCGAGCTGTCCGATGGTTCATCGAGCAGCTCGCTTTTTTGTTTAAGCCTTTGCGCTGGTGTGAGGTTGGTGGCTATAGATGGTTTAGGATGGCCCGCCTTAATTCGTATCGTCGGCACAGTTTGGGAAACGCCAGGAGCCCGAAGGTGGTTGCTAGGGCTAAAACGACAAGGAGGGGTACGGGAGCGGAACCATCATTGGTTTTCGGCAATTTGGCGGCAACGGATTCCGCTGCTGTTTCAACTGGGTTGGTTGATTGGACAACCGAGTCTCTGTCTTCGTCATGAAGCTCTAAATTGCGGTGGGTGTCGATATTCGCGACATTCCACAGATCAACCGCACCGCCCGATAGCGTTTCCTCTGTTGCTTGCATGTGCAGGATGGCGGGAGCGTAAGCAATCATGCTGTCTTCTTCGCTGCGCGTTGGTCCCGCTGCTTCCTTCAAGTTGAATGAAGCTCGGTTTGCTGTCAGGTCGGAAAGGTCAACATTCTCATAGCGTTCGGGGCGCTCCCATTCCTTGGCATCTTGGGTATTGGTGCCAAAGCCCTCTTCGACTCTGCCGTGTTCGAAGGCTACGGCAATGATGAACTCTCCCTGTTCGAGCGAAAGATCGTTCACGGCAAGCTCTTGCGATCCTAGGGTCGAAATGTCTTGTTTCCAAATGCGCCAGCCACTGAAGTCGTGGATGCGTTTGTTGGTTGGATTGTCGGGGTTGTAGGGGTTTCCGGCGCAGGCATTTGGCTGTTCGTCACTGGCGCTGCTTGCCTCGGTGTTGGCTTCGCCGATGCTGCCGGGCTTGCTTTTGCTCTGCTTTGCAGCGCTATTGCCGCTGGTCTTTCCCGTTTTGCCATCTTCTTCGCTTGCTGCTTTCTCCTGTTCTTTTTCCTGGTCGAAGTTGGTTCGATACCACACGTTCATCATGCCGTCGTAGTCCTCGAAGCTCACGGGTGTGGCGATGCCGGTAAGGTGGGCATAGCCGTCTTCTGCGCAGGTGATGGTATCGGTCATGGTGAATTCGTCCGCCCAAGTGCTAGAGGTGGAACGATAGTCGATTGAGTAATCGAACGATCCTGCTTCGTTGAGGAGAGTTTCGCGCTTGTCGACTTCGCCTGAAATGGCAAGGGGGATGGTGTCGTTGTCAACGGTGCCCAGATCGAGCGTAGTATTGTCTCTGCTGATGGTTATTGTGAAGTGCGCCAGTACGGTGTCTTCATTTTCCTTACAAGGAAGTTCTTCTATTTCATAAGTGTCGTAGGGAAGGGCGCCAAGGTCGTCGTTGACCTTTGCTGCCCCGCCGTGCGAATCGCGCTCGAACCAGATGCCATCTTTTGCCGAGGTGCCAGCGTTGGTGTTGCGGGAATGAGGTACCCACGAAGACGCGGTGTTGGCCATGCCGTTTTCATCGGTTACCAGCACATGTTCTTCTCCTGTGGTGTGCGAAGTGATGCGGAATGGCACATTCGCCAGGTGCTCCATGGTGCCGCTTTTCGCTTTCGTGAAGGCCAGGTCGCCTCGAATTACCTGCTCTTCAAAGGAAAGGGGAGTCCAAGCGCTGATGTGCTCTTCTGTCCCTTCGCTGGTTAGCGATACCTTCCAGGGTGCATCGCAGCCGAGATACCCTGTTGGTGGCTGTATCTCCTCTACCAGGACGGTGCCTAGGGGAAGCGCTATAGCGTGGTTGGTGTCGTAGTAAAACTCATCCCCCTCAACGAAATGGTTTTCATCGAAGGCGAATCTGCCTGTCTCGTCTGTTTTGAAAACCCACGTGCGTTTAGGGGTTCCGAGGTAATCCATGCTTTGCTTCGTTGTCTTCTGGCTGGAGGGATTGACGCTCGATCTGTTCGGGATTCCCCAAAGTGCCCTTGGTTCTTGTTCTCCTTGATCGAAGTAGCTAACGCGGAAGAGCGCTCCTTTCAGGGTCGCCGATCCGAGGGGGTATGGGGTGTTGGTTTCTGCGTCGATCTTTTGGCCGATGAGGTTGATAAGCGTGTTTTGCGGTGCATCGGAAATGCTTGCTGTGGTGGTGCTGCCCGAGGTAATAGCTACGCTTGTGTCAGGTGCGGGAGCAAAGCCATCAGGAGCCGTTTCTTCGCGAATGGTGTACGTGCCTGCGGGTAGCAACGGGCTCTTGGCTGTTTTCCCATCGGGGCCCGTTGTTAGCTGGGCTACGCGCGACCCCTCTTGGTTGTATACGCCAAACACGGCTCCCTCCAGCGAATAGCAGCGATTGCCTTCGCTGATAGAAGGATTGGAGGAAGTTTTGACCACTTCAAGGTATCCGCCGAAGTTCTTCTTGATGACGGCTTTCAAGTACACCGTTTGATAACCGATAAGCCCCAGGCTGTTGCTTGGGCCGCCGGGGCGCGCCGCGCCAGGTGGCGTGATATTCACGTCGTAAACCACCTCACCTGCTTCGACGTTTACCTCTTTCAGGGTGGCTACGTAGTCTGCTCGGGTGTTTGAGGGCGGTGCGGCGCTGGGCAGCGAGCAGGTGCCAGTGCCGGCATAACCTTTGAGTTCACCGGTGAAATCAGAAATGGCAAATTTGGCGGGATGCACACTCCAGGTTGCGCCTATGTAGCAGCTGCCAGTTAGGGTTTTGGGAATGTCCTTTGTGGGGTCAAATGCTTCGACTTCAGCGGTGTTGGCAATCTTGAACAGGGCATATATGCTTGTTGATTTCTCTATGGGCTTCGTGAAATCGAAGGTGGAGTCGTCGGAGGTGTCCACCCACCGTACGAATTCCCATCCCCCTTTGGTAGGGGTGGCGGGTATGCTCCCGTAAGCCTGTTTGAACGAGCTGCCCCGAGGCACTTTTATGGTAAGGTCGTCGGTTTTTGCATCGTTGAAAGAGACGCGGACCTCGTAATCGGCTTCAACGAATGTTCCTGTGACGGTTGTGCTTTTCTCGATCTTTGTGGTTAGCCAATCGAACTCTTTCCCTGCTTCATCGTGCCATTTCAGGGTGAACCCTTGCGCCTCTTTTGACTCAATGAGCTTTGCCAGGGGCTGTTTGCCCGATTCGTCCACCATATAAGCGGGGTTGGTACCAACGGGTTGCCCTAAGGTGAAATCGGTTCCAGCAACCAGGGTGGGTAGCGCTCCTGTATACCCTTCAACTTGAATGACGACGGTTGCTAGCTGCCCAGAGGTGTTTCCTGCCTGCGCCCAGCGGGGTGCGGCTGCTGAAGCAACAAGAAAACATGCCAGGGCAGCGCCAAAGACGCACAGTAGTAAACGGTGATTCGCAGACGGGATTATCCATTCGCTGGTGCTTTTGCGGGGAAATCTTGTTTGGTGGAAGGCATCCCCTATGTGTTGCCTTGTGGGCGTGATGCGGTCTGTTGGTTTGTCGCCAATGCGTCGCACGCGCGCAGCGGCACGATTCTTTGCTTTCATGATGCAGCCTTTCCTTGCGGTGTTGCTTGCCGCAAGTGTTGCAGCCGTTGCTTAAGAACATGCGAAGCGCGTGAGAAAATTGTGCGAAAGCGGTGCGAAATATAGGGGAAACCATGAAAAGGTTACGCGACCGTTAAATCATCGATCTCGAAAATATCTATTCTTATCAGGTGATATGCAACGAATACCGAAATATCTTATTTCTCCGATATGAATTATGGAATTAATACTTGACAATACCTACGGGGTTAGTAGGATTTGGAGTCAAGAAAAGGACTTCCTTTGAGGTTTCAAAGCTCAAGTTTGGTATTGCTTCGGTAAGGCAACGCAGTTTGCCAGCGAGCTAAAGGCCCGAAGGCGATTTGCCGTAGATGCGGCAGAAAGAAGGAATCATGGCAGTGTACAAGAGCGTTTCCGAGCTTATCGGCAATACCCCGTTGGTAGAACTCTCCAACTACGAGAAGAACCACAACCTGAATGCAACTATCATCGGCAAGGTCGAACTGTTCAATCCCGCTGGCTCCATTAAAGACCGCATTGCCAAGGCAATGATCGATCAGGCGGAAGCCGACGGCAAGATCGATGCAGACACCGTGTTTATCGAGCCCACTTCAGGCAACACCGGTATTGGCCTTGCTGCTATTGCTGCCGCTCGTGGCAATCGCATTATCATCACCATGCCTGAAACGATGAGCGTTGAGCGCCGCAACCTTATGAAGGCTTACGGTGCTGAACTGGTTCTCACCGATGGCGCCAAGGGCATGAAGGGCGCAATCGCTCGCGCTGCCGAACTAGCCGAGGAAATTCCGAACTCCTTCATTCCCAGTCAGTTCACCAATCCCGCCAACCCCGCCGTTCATGAGGCAACTACTGGTCCCGAAATTTGGGAGGCAACCGAGGGCAAAGTGGACATCCTGGTTGCTGGTGTAGGTACTGGCGGAACGGTTTCTGGTACGGGCGTATATCTGAAGAAACAGAACCCCGAGGTCAAGGTTGTTGCCGTGGAACCTGCTGGATCCCCGGTTCTTTCAGAAGGCCATCCGGGCGCTCACAAGATTCAGGGTATCGGCGCGGGATTTGTTCCTGATACACTGAATACCGAAATATATGATGAAGTTATCACCATCGCTGACGAAGAGGCTTTCGAGGCCGGCCGCGAGCTTGCTGCAAAGGATGGCTTGCTGGTGGGAATTTCCTCAGGCGCTGCTGTTGCTGCCGCTACTAAGCTCGCTCAGCGCCCCGAAAACGCTGGCAAGGTCATCGTCGCTATCCTCCCCGATACGGGTGAGCGTTATCTCTCTACGGCGATGTTCAACTTCGAGTAAGATCCGAAGCAGGCGTCTTAATGTACTGCTTTGGCAAGTGAGGCATGAATGTCCTACGAGCAAGAAAACAAACAGGCACTGGTCGCTTACTTCAATGAGGGCGCGAAGGGGGACAAACCCCTTGGCGCCCTTGGCGTTGAAGTGGAGCACTTCGTGGTTACCGCCGAAGGCGAACATCCCGTATCGTACGCTGGGGGCGGAGGGGAATTTGGCGTTCGTGATGTGCTGGCGCATTTAGCCGATGCTTACCCGCGGCATACCCATGGTCTTGAGGGCGACTTAATCGGGCTTGCTAGCGATGAGGCCTCCATTACGCTTGAGCCTGCTGCTCAGCTTGAAATAAGCATCGCTCCATATTTGTCTATCGGTCAGATCCTCCGTGTGTACAGCGAATTCCGTTCTAAAGTTGATCCGTTTTTGGCGGAGCACGGATGCAAGCTGGTTACCAGCGGTTATCATCCTACAGCGCGTGCGCTTGAGCTTACGCTTATTCCGAAACAACGCTACCGGTTCATGAACGACTATTTCATGGAAATCGGTACGCATGGTGAACGCATGATGCGTGCTTCTGCCTCCACGCAAGTTTCGGTGGATTATCGCGATGAAGCCGATGCCATTCGCAAAATGCGTATTGCCCAGGCGTTGGCGCCCATCTTTGCAAGTGTCACCGACAACACTGCGGTGTTCGAGGCGGAGCCTGCGCCCCGATTGGCGCGATTTGCCCTATGGCGCAACGTGGACAACGATCGATGCGGTTCGGTGCCAGGTCTTTTCAGCGAGGGTTATGGCTTTGCGGACTATGCCGATTGGATTCTTCGCACATGTCCTATTTTCGTTACGCGCCCTTCCGCCGATGATCCTGCGGGGCCAAATTTGCGTGCGGTGTATGGGCAGTCTGCCTATGAAGCCTACGGTGACGCTCCCATGACCCGCGCCGATATCGAGCACGTGCTCTCTATGTTTTGGCCCGACGTGCGCTTGAAGAACTTTGTGGAAATTCGCCCAGCCGATTCGTTGCCTGCACCGCTTATGGCGGGATATGCGGCGCTTGTCAAAGGCATTTTCTATTCCGAGCGCTCTCTTTGCGCGATCGAGCAGGCATTTGGGGCAACGGAAGGCGTGTGGCTCTTGAACGATAGCAGCGCCAATCAGGCACTGGAAGCCATTCAGCGTCATGGTGCCGAAGCGGTTATCTACGGCAAAACGCTTGCTGAATGGCAGGAACTTATCTTCGAAGTTGCAGATGAAGCGCTCAATGAAGAGGATGCAGCTCATTTGCACGACCTAGTGTCATTTGCCCGCAGCAGACGATAGCCCGCATGTCGGCATATTCGCCGTGCTATTATGGTCTTATTCCTATATGATTACAGGTTGTTTTGTGCATTGCCCGTTGCTTCGGGCTAATGCATTGATGATGTTTACCATTCTGTCAGGAGGCACCAATGAAGATATCTACCAAAGGGCTCTATGCAGTGCGCTTCATGGTGTTTTTGGCGGGACATGGCGGTACGGAGCCGGTGCCATTGAAGGAAATCGCTGAGGCTACCAGCATTTCGCGTAAGTACTTGGAGCAAATTGCTTCGAGCTTGGCGGCGGCGCAGCTGGTCCGTAGCGCTCGCGGTGCTTCGGGAGGTTATCGTCTTGCACGCAGTGCCATGAACATTACCATGCTCGACGTGCTCACCGTAACGGAGGGCTCGCTTGCGCCCGTTGATTATCTCGATGAGCTTTCCGGGGAAGCGTCTCCCGGTGAATCGTGCTATGAGATCTTCGTTTGGAAAGGTCTGCACGATTTGGTAAAGGGTTACCTGGGCGGTATTTCTTTGCAGGATGTGGTGGATCGTTCCTCCCAGCTTGCGATAGATAGCTACACCATCTAGTAATAAAAAGCGGCTGGCTTGTTTGCGCTGGCTTGCAGGAAGGGAACGTCATGACGGTAGCGAATGGAAGTGCTGGCAAGATTTCGCACCTGCCTGTCATCGGCATCGTTCCTTCCCAGAACACTACCGAAAAGATGGTGAGTTTTCCCGAGCGCTATGCTGACGCCATTATCAAGGCTGGCGGCGCCCCCTTGCTGCTGCCACTTTCGGGCAACTCCCATATTTACGAAACGCTTTTCCCTTTGATAGATGGTTTTGTTCTTACCGGTGGCAATGACATCGATCCAGCTCGCTATGGTGCTATTCGCGATAGCGGTAAAATCGACGAGCATACGCCTGAGCGTGAAGAACTTGAGTACTTGATTTTGAGCTATGCGTATCGCTTTGATTTACCGTTGATGGGTATCTGCCGAGGCATGCAGATGATAAATGTGTGCTTGGGAGGCACCTTATTCCGAGATTTGGGAGACCAGTTTTCCGGTGTGGCAAGAAAGGGCATTAACGACGATAAAGACGATTTGCCTCAACTTGCGCATTGGCAGCCAAAGCCCTATAGCGAGCCCACCCATCCAGTAACCATTCTGCCTAACTCCAAATTAGGGAAGTTGCTGGGCGTGCAGAATATCATGGTAAATTCTATGCATCATCAGGGAGTATGTGATCTCTCGACGCGTGTTGATGCTGTGGCATATGCGCCCGATGGCCTGGTTGAGGCCATAGAGGTGCGTGACAAGAGCTTTATGATCGGAGTGCAGTGGCACCCTGAGTTTTTCACGGGGCGCCATCGCATGGAATGCGTATTCGATGCGCTTATAGAGGCAGCGGCGCAGGGTCATGCCCATTGCGGTGAACGTGGCAGCGTTGCTATTACGCGCAGTGAACCTGCGGGCATTCAGGCGCAATGGCCCGAAATTACGTTTGCGGATTGCATCTGATCGGTCTATAAATGGTCAAACCCTCTGCAGGCTGCTTTGCTTTCGCGCATGCTGCTTACCTTGCGATATGAGAATACAGACGTACGCGTTGCTCGAATTCTTGGCGCGAGATCCCCTGGGCATTGCTGATGCGGATGGCAAGGTAGTGGGCATTGTCTTTGATAGAGTAGATCATTTCCTCTGGGAAAGAAGAGCCGTCGAGCTTTCCCTTACGATAGAGATAATCGATAACACCGATCAGGCCGCTAATGGAATACTCAATGATAATCCGCGCATTGGTGGTGAGTTCCTCCTCCTCGTCACAGAGTATGGTTTGCCACATGTTGGCTATGATGGTGCGGATTTTCAATGCCACGCATTCTTGGCCGCAGCGCTTCATCACAAGGCCAAAGCGCTGTGTACGCTGGGGCAGTAGCATTTCCGTCAGCGCTTTGCTGTCGTTGCTGAGCATATAGAAAATGCCAAGTGGAAGGCCCTTGCTGTTAAGCAGCTCTTCCTCGATGACGGTGCACAGCAGCGCGTCGAGCGATTCGTAGTGGTAGTAAAACGTACCACGGTTGCAGTGGGCCTTTTGGGTGACCATATTCACCGTGATGTGCTTCAGGTCATTTTCCTCAAGCAATTCCCAGAATGCGTTTTTGATGCGTTCTACCGCAGCGGGTTCCTGTTGGTCTTTGCGGGGTCGTGCCATGATGGGCTCCTTCGTTGTGGGGCGATACGGGTTATGGCTCGTCCGCTAGGACGTGCGAGGTTTGCGCGCGTTCATGATGAGCATTTGCAGGCGGTTTTCGATGTTGGCGAAGCTAACGTCGGGATCGAAGTCGAGGGGCAGAATCTGCGCATCGGGATACAGCTCCTTCAGGCGTTTCGATATACCGCGGCCAACTACGTGGTTGGGAAGGCACCCGAAGGGCTGCAGGATAACGAACGCGCGGCAGCCCCGTTTTGCGTGGTGCAGAATCTCTGCGGGAATCAGAACGCCCTCACCGGCATCGAAGGTGTGGTGAATGATAGGGTCGCTTGCCTGCACCAATTCGGGCATACGGCACGGCGGTGTATACAGCGGGTGCGCCTTGGCAATTTTGTCGGTAGCATCATGCGCCAACTTGAAGAAGGCATCGGATATCGAATTGTTCAGCTTGGTGGGAAGCGGGCGATGCACCTTGTATTCACGTTGCTGAGATCGCTGGTAGAAGTACGTTTTGCGAATAACATCGGTCATGCGTGCTTCGATGATCTCCAGCCCGTTGTTTTCCAAATACAGCTCCATATCGTGGTTTGCACCGGGATGGAAATTCAAGAGGTACTCGCCCACGATCAGCACGGTGGGGCGCGGCTTGCTTCGGTCGTATTTCACAGAAAGCATCGAAGCTATAGCTTTTTTGAAGCCCTTCTTCATGCCCCCGATACCGCCTTGGCGCAAGCCGCCTATGACGGCATCGATAGATTTGTCGAATGCTGCATCGGCGCTGCCAGGTTCCAGCTCGTAGGGACGTATCTTGCGCAGCAGCTCTTCCAGCGCGTCGATCATGGGCAAGCCGAATGCAATTTGCATAGCGGTTTTTAGGTTCATCTTGAAACCAGGATGAACATTATGAGCGTCTTCCGCATCGTTGGTGATGATAGGAACTTGAGGGTAGCCTGCATCGTCGAGCGCTTTACGCAGTAGCGCAGCGTAGTGAGTAAGACGGCAGTCACCGATGTACTTGCCGGTGGCAATAGCAACCTTGTCGGGGTCGTATTTGCCCGATTCAAGTGCCGCCAGCGCTTCGCCGATCACGATTTGGGCTGGGAAGCAGATGTCGTTATGGACATAGCGTTTCCCCAGGTAAATTGCGCGTTCACGGCCAATAGGAAGAGAAACGGTGTTCAGACCCTGATTGGCAAACGCCGCTGCCATAAGTTGGCTAAAAGCGTGCGAGGTATTGGGAACCAATACCGTTTTGGTGGCAGCGTCTTCCTTGGTGAATTTCTGCGGATAGGGATCGGCGAGCTTTTCTCCTGTGGCGCGAGCTAGGGCCTCGTCGATTTTGCGTTCGAATGCGGCTGTGCAGGCTGCGCATTGAGAGGGTTCGCAGCTCTGTGTGCTGCCGCAGCAAGAGGCATTCAAGCTTCCCTGTCGATTTGCATCGATAGCATAGGCTGCCTGATCAGGTGTTGCTGTCTTTTCTTTTTCGCGACGCTCGTTGACCGTTTCGATAAACGAGCGAACGCGGATACCTAAGGGTCCGCGAATGTCGCTTTCGTCCACCTTGAGCACCAGTGGTGTTTTGTCGCTGATCTCTTTCATCAGACGGATAATCTCGTCGGAGAGATACGCATCGTGGCCGCAACCGAAGCTTACTATCTGCACATATTCCATGTTGGGGCTTTGTGCTGCCAGGGTTGCCGTTGAAAGCATGCGTGCGTGGAAGTTGTTCGCAATGTCGATCAGGCTGTTCTGGAGCGGTACTTGCGTGGCGCCTGGAACGGAATCGGCGGTGATGACGGGAATGCCGTGCTCGGTAAACAACGTTGGCAGTTCGTGGTTGACCAAGTCGTCGTTATGGTAGGGACGTCCTGCCAGCACCACAGCGTAGGTGCCTTCGTTGCGGGCATGGGCCAGCACTTCGGCGCCGCGCTGCTGAAGGGCAGCGCTGAATGATGCCTGCGCGTTACGCGCCTGTTCAAGGGCGGCTAACGTTGCTTTCTCGGGAATTTGGAAGGTTTCCTTGAAGTACTTCACCAGCTGGTTGGTACAGTCCTCTTCTGTGAACCAATGGAACATCGGGTTATCGAAGGGGATATCCCAACGACGGTTGGGGTTGTCGGAATTCTGCACCACCAGGGCGTATCCCTTAACCACGGCGCACATTGATTGGCTGTCCTTCGAGGTGTTTTCGGAGGGTACCGTGGTGACGATTGGCATGAAAATGCGGTCGACACCCTGTTTGTGCAGATCGCGAAGGTGACCATGAACCAGTTTCGCGGGGAAGCATACGGTGTCGGACGTGACGGCAGAAAGGCCGTTTTCGTAGATGGCGCGTGTTGATTTATGGGAGAGCTTTACGGTAAAGCCTAGCGCTTGCAGCAGCGTTTTCCAGAAAGGCATGCTATCCCAGAAGAACAGTACGCGCGGAATGCCCAAGGTTATTCCTTGGGAAGGCATAACGGGAGTACAGGGCCAATCTTTGAATAGCAATTGCTCTCGTTCGTTGTACAGATTCGGCACGCTTTCCATGGTGAGGTTTGCTTCGCGTATTTGTTCACGTACTTTTGTGTCGGAAAGTTCGCCTACGATTTCGCCCTTAGTGCAGCGATTGCCGGTAATCCATGAAGTGCCATTGGAAAACGTGATGCGTGTGCGGTTGCAGCGGTTTGAACAGAACGGGCAGATCAGATTCGTTTCCTGCGAATAGCTAAAAGATTCCAGGGCATCCCAGCCGATAAAGGTAGAGGTGCGGTTTGCTTGCTCGCTTTCGCGGGCGATAAGTGCTACGCCTATAGCTCCCATAAGGCCAGGATAGGGCGCTCGAGTTACCTCTTGGCCAACGTATTGTTCGAATGCGCGCAGTACTGCGTCGTTCAGAAACGTGCCACCTTGGACCACGATGTGGTTGCCAAGCTTTTCTAGGTTGGAAACACGAATTACCTTGGTGAATACGTTTTCGATGATAGAGCGGCACAGACCCGCCATGATATCGTTTGGGTTCTTGCCGTTCTTCTGTTCGGTTACGATGCTGCTGTTCATGAACACCGTGCAGCGGCTTCCCAGATCGGCGGGCGCGTTTGACTCGAAGGCAGCGCTGGCAATGCTTTTGGTGGGGATGTTCAACGTGGATGCGAAGCTTTCGAGGAACGATCCGCAGCCAGAAGAGCATGCCTCGTTTACTACAACATTGGTGATAACGCCGTTGTCGATCCAGATTGCCTTCATGTCTTGACCGCCAATATCCAGGATGAATGAGGCATTGGGGTCGAATTGCTGAACCGCGCGCGAATGGGCAACCGTTTCAACGGTGTGGCAATCGGCGCCAAGGGCGTTGGCGAACAGCATTTCGCCGTATCCGGTGGTACCACACCCTGCAACTTCAAGCTCGCATCCAGCATCTTGGTATCGTTTGTGCAAGGTGCGCAGTGCTTCCACGGCGACATCAATAGGTTCGCCTTCGTTGGAGGCATAAAACGAGTCGACGAGTTCACCTCCTTCGTTGAGCAGGGCGAACTTAGTGGTGGTGGACCCGCAGTCCACGCCAAGGTATACGCGGAGTGTTTTAGGAAGGTTTCCCTGTTCAAGTGCGGTCTTTGTTTGGGGCAGCTGATGGCGTTCGTTGAAGACGGCACGTTCTGCGTCGGTTTCGAAGAAAGGCTTGCCAGCATAGGCGCTTTGCGACGCGGCGCTGCCTGCCGCATCGTCTATGACCACGATGTGAGCCTCTTCCAGCGTCTTGATTGCTTGGGAAGGAACGAGGCGTGCCTGACGGCCGGCGAAGAGCTCTTCCAGGGCAAGTGCTGCGCCCACCGCAACGATGGTTTCGGGGTGATCGGGAATGATGATGTCTTTCCTGCCCAGCTCAAGGCGTTCGGCAAAAACGGCAATCAAGCGCGGGTTGAAGGTGAGGGGCCCGCCTTCGAATACAACAGGAGCCTCGATTTCCAGGCCCTGAGCCAAGCCGCCGATGGTCTGCTTGGCGATAGCGTGAAACGAAGATAGGGCGATATCGGCCTTCGGCACTCCTTGGTTGAGCAGGGGTTGAATATCGGTTTTTGCGTATACGCCACAGCGGCCGGAAACGTTGTGGACGGCTTTTCCCTGTTGAGCGAGGTCGTTGAATTGTTCGGTGGGCACCTTAAGAAGCGTGGCGATTTCATCGATGAAGGCGCCTGTGCCGCCTGCGCAGCTTCCGTTCATGCGCATATCGGCAACTGACAGGCGGTTTGCCTCATTGTCGAATTTGAAGAAGATCATCTTCGCATCTTGGCCGCCGAGTTCGATGGCGGTGCGCGCGGTAGGATAATTCGCGCCTACTGCAAGGGAGTTGGCCACAACTTCCTGCACATAGGGCAGGTCCAGGGCTTCAGCTAAAGCCGCACCGCCTGAACCGCACAAGGCGGCGCGCATGGGGATACCTTCGAACCGCTGGTCCAATTCGGCAAGCAAGCTCTTCAAGTAGTTTGCCTGCTGGGCATGATGGCGCACGTAGCGGCGCATGAGCATTTCATGGGACGCTGCATCCATAACGGCTATCTTCGCCGTCGTGGACCCAACATCTATACCTACAAGGAGTTGCGATGATTGGTTGTTCTGTACGGGTGAAGGCACGATAGTAAAAACTTCTTTCTAACTAAAACAACCCTGTCGAGCAGGGCATAGTTAGTTTACCCAACAAAATGTTCAATTAAAACAGACATTTGAGCTAACTCCATTTATTTTTCGTTGTTGTGGATTTAGTTTCGATCGATTGCGCCGCCGGGGGGATCCTCCTCTCTTGCGCCTTGAATGTCCCGTTTTCCTGAAACACGTTCAAGCCGCTGAAAAGCCGATATAATAGAGGACAGGGATCACAATCTACCTTGCTGAAATGGAGGGGTCATCATGGCTACTGAATTCGAAAAGGGTTTCCGCGATATTTTCCTGGCAGGCGTTGGCGCTATGGCCATCACTGGCGAAAAGGCGAAGGAAGTGCTCGATACCCTTATTGAAAAGGGCGGCGTTACAGTCGAGCAGGGTAAGGACATCAACCGCGAATTGCAGCATAAAGCAACTGAAACCGTTGCCAAGGTTCGCGAGGAAAGCATTGCCGCTGCGATGAAAACCATGAGCGCCGAAGAGCGTGCCGAGTTTGCTGCAACTGTTGCTAAGCTTGCCGCAGAGCCCGCTGCCGAGGAAGCCGAAGAAGCGCCTGCAGAGGAAAAGGCGGAATAACCCCGCATGCTCAGAACGTGGCAGGGTGCTCCTGCCACGTTCTTTTTATATAGGGGCGAAACCCCTGGTTTATTTGGTCGGTAGTACGTTCTGGGGCAAGTTTCAAAGGCGGCTGCCTTTGCGGTTGCTCGCTTCGTCCCTATAGCGCAAAACGCGTCCATCTATTTGTTCCGATGCTGGTTGGCCCATTAGAGGAATTTCATGAACGAAAACACCTTGCTCAAACGCTTTTTTGAAGACGGTATCGAATTCGATCCCGATAAGCAGTTTGGTTTAAGCCATAAGGTCCGCATACGTCGTATACGCGAAATCGTGCTGCTTATGCGTAAGCATCACGTTATGGACGGTCTTTCGCCTACGGAGCTGCGTGACATCCTTGTCGATTTGGGGCCAAGCTTCATCAAGATAGGCCAGATGCTCTCCCTTCGTTCGGAGATCTTGCCGCAGGCGTATTGCGATGCGCTTTCCGACTTGCAGATGGACTGCGACCCTATGCCATTCGACGAAACGGTAGCGGTGCTTCGGGGCATTTATGGTGATAAGTTCGACGCGATATTCAAGGAAATTGATCCGAAGCCATTGGGAAGTGCCTCTATGGCGCAGGTTCACCGCGCGGTTTTGACAAACGGTGACGAAGCAGCCGTTAAAGTGCAGCGTCCTGGCGTGCGCACTACCATGGCCCAGGACATCGATGTGATGCGCGCGGTTGCCAAGCAAGCTTCGCGTTTCATGAAAGATAATCAAATGCTCAATCTGCGCGATGTAGTGGAAGAGCTGTGGGTTACGTTCCTGGAGGAAACCGACTTCTTGAAAGAAGCGCGCAACTTGGAAGAGTTTGCGTTGCTCAACAAAGACGTGGTGTATATTTCCTGTCCGAAGCCCTATATGGAGTATTGCACTGAAGAAGTCTTGGTCATGGAATACGTTGATGGCATCTCCATCCGCGACACGAAGCGTCTGCTTGAAAATGGCTACGACCTGGAAGAAATCGGCGTAAAGGTTATGGACAATTACGCCACGCAGATTATGGAGCATGGCTTTTTCCATGCCGATCCTCATCCTGGAAATATCCTGGTTAAGGACGGCAAGGTAATCTACATCGACTTGGGCATTATGGGGCGCTTATCTGTTCGTGATCGCGGCGGTTTTAAGCGGATCGTTGAAGCGGTAGGGTCAAAGAACTCCGCTGAACTGAAAGACGCCCTCATCACGTTTTCCGTAGCGCATGATATGAATGCCATCGATCATCCGCGCTTCTTGGCGGAGCTCGATAACGTTTTGGAAAGCTACGGTTCAACCGACGTTGCCGATATTGATATTGGTGCTTTGTTGGGTGACATCATGGTGCTTACGCGCCAGTGCAAGGTTACCTTGCCCGCTTCGGTTACCGCTGTTTCGCGTGGCATCATTACCATGGAGGGCTCGCTGCAGGATTGTCTGGCAAATGCCAATATTGTCGACATCATCAATGGACATCTTCAACGTTCTAAAAACATCAAGACGGAGATCGAGAATCAAACAAGAGATTTGCTGATTTCGTTGAATTCGGCAACTCACAGCCTTATTAAAGCTGCCGAGTACTCAGGGGACACGCTTCACATGCTTTCGCGCGGTCAACTGAAAGTGAATATGGAAATGCTTAGTTCCCCCGAGCCGTTGTACAAGGTCGGGCGTATCATGAACCGCCTTGCCATGAGTTTGGTGATTGCCGGCTTGCTGGTAAGTGGCAGCCTTATTATTGCGGTAGATATGCCGCGTTTATTTGGGATGCCCGTCCTTTCTCTTGTCGAGCATGTTTCTGCGTTCGTCCTTTCGGTTTGGCTTGTGTGGGACATGTTCCGCAGAACAAGATAGAGCTGTTCGAAGCGCCTTTTCGCCGCATGGGTTATTGATTGATGCGGCAGGTCCGATTGCCAGAATTGGCTGATGGATGGGCTCTGAGCGATCACGCTGTTGCCGTGGACGGCGTGCATTCGCCTTTGTGCTAGCAGATTGACATTTCCCTGTAATGATGTCGGTGGGGCAGCTCGGGTACAATGCTGTCAATGGTTATGCCTACGAAAGGGGCTTTTGATGAATCCTGACTCTCGTGTTGTTCGGGGAGTAAGTATCGCAGCTATCGTTTTGTCTGCTTTGGGTATTTTGGGTGGCTTGGTGATTGCCTTGTTTATGGGAATCGCTTCGACTTCCTTGAATGATCCCGCTGTGGTCAATGCTCTTATCTCGGAGCTGGAATCGTCAAGCACCTCCTCGGCGTTTGATGGCTCTTCGTCGTATTCGTCATACGATTATTCCGGCATGACCCAGGATGAAACCATGGCTGTTGCTTCTGCAAGCATTTTCTTAATGGTGGGTTTGAGCTTGGGGTATGTGCTTTGCAAGGTTGTCTGCCTGGTTGCGGGCATCATTGCTTTGCGCAACTGCAACAACCCCGCTAAATTGGGCAGTGCCTTCGGCTGGTCTATCGCCGCTGCTATTGTGAGCTTTTTGGTCGGTGGCATGATCTCTATGGTGCTGTTCATCGTTTCGGCGGTGTTCGTTAGTCGCGTTCGCAGAGCCTATGCAGCTGCACCAATGGGGGCCTACGGTTACCAACAGCCCCAGCAGTACCAGCAGGGGTTTCAGGTTCCGCAGCAACCTGTGAATCAGCAGGTGCCTCCGCAACCGCAACAGCCGA
>OGUM01000455.1_pt1 | contig 34779 bp, 31 predicted proteins | sample 1553631 | NCBI WGS metagenome assembly OGUM01 (sample SAMEA2580228, study PRJEB22360) | human gut metagenome | biome: human gut; feature: human-associated habitat; material: faeces | place: Denmark | collected 2008/2010 | reverse complement strand
GCGTCAGGGAAGGAATGGAGCCGTGCCCGGGGAGAGGCATGGCCGGGAGGCCGTTACCACTGTGCGGGCAGTTCCCTCAGGGGCGGCGCTCCGGAGTCCGCCTTTTTCAGGCGAATGGTCAGGGTGTCCGTCTTGAAGTCTTTTGACTTTTCGTTGTTGCGGCCCCACAGGATGGCCCCCTGCGTGGTCATCTCCGGATAAAAGGTTTTTTCCGTGGAAAGGAAGCCGGGCTTGTCCGCCGCCACGTGCACGGGCTTGTGCCTGTTCAGGGAGAGCGTGACGGGTGCCTGCCCCGCATAGTCTCCGTTCACGCGCAGGCTGGCCCCGGAAGGGACGCTGCGGATAGTGATGTCCCTGGAAGAGCTGCTGCATGAGAGGCACGCGCAGCAGGCTGCGGAGAGAAGGAAGAGATGCGGGAGAAGGCCGTGGGTCATCGTACCGGAAAAATCAATGGTGTTCCACCATGTTCATGGCGGCCTGCTTGATCTGGGCGGCCATGGAGTTGAGGGCGTTCGCCCTGGTGGGCGCCAGATGGTCCTTCAGGCCGGTCCTGTCCAGCTTGGACATGTCCGCTTTCAGGATTTCTTCCGGGGGGAGGCCGGAGAGCAGCCGGATGAAGACGGCAATGAGGCCCTTGGTGATGAGGGAGTCGCTGTCCGCGTAGAGCTTCAGCACGCCCTTGTCCGGCTCCGTGTACAGCCACACGCGGGACTGGCAGCCCTTGATGAGGGAGTCCTCCGTCTTGTGGGCTTCGTCCAGCTTTGGAAGCTTCTTGCCCAGGCTGATGATGTATTCGTAGCGTTCCGTCCAGTCCTGGAACAGGTCCAGTTCATCCAGCAGGTCTTGCAGGCGTTCTTCGTAGTTCATGGCTCGGATTTGGTGGGAAAGGCCGGTTATGCCCGGTTGGCGTCCGCCAGCGTGGCGAGAACGGCTTTCTGGGCGTGGACCCTGTTTTCCGCTTCACGGAAGATGACGGGGGCGAAGTGTTCCAGCACGTCTTCCGTGATTTCCTTGCCGCGGTAGGCGGGCAGGCAGTGGAAGGCGGAGTGGTTGGGGGCGGCGTGTTCCAGCAGCTCCCTGTTCACCTGGTAGGGGTAGAAGTGTTTTTCCTTGGACAGGCCTTCCGCTTCCTGGCCCATGGAGAGCCAGACGTCCGTGTTGATGACGGAGGCTCCCTTCACGGCTTCCACGGGGTCCGTGGTGAAGATGACGTTCTCGCAGTCCAGGTGCCTGCGGAAGTCCTCCAGGGGCAGGTAGTTGGTCGGGGCGCCGATGGCGAGGGTGAAGCCCAACCTCTTGGCCGCCCACATCCAGGAGCGGGACATGTTGTTGTCCCCATCCCCCACGAAGGCGATCTTCATGTCCTTCCAGGAGCCGGGGCCGTAGATTTCCTCAATGGTGAGCAGGTCCGCCAGGATCTGGCAGGGGTGTTCCTCGTCCGTCAGGGCATTGATGGTGGGAATGCCGGAGAAGCCGGCGAATTCCTCCACTTCCTGCTGGCCGTAAGTCCGGATGGCGGCCCCGTGGATCATGCGGCCCAGCACGCGGGCCGTGTCCTTGATGGGTTCTCCGCGCCCGAGCTGGATGTCATGGACGGAAAGGAACATGGGGCGTCCGCCCAGTTCGCTGATGCCCACTTCAAAGGAAACGCGGGTGCGGGTGGAGGATTTGGAGAAAATAAGCGCCCAGGTCTGGCCTTTCAGGGGCAGGCGTTCGTGATGGCCGCGTTCCGCCTTGAGCTTGTGGCCCAGCGCGAGCAGGTCCTTGATTTCGTCTCCGGTAAGCTGTTCGATGGAAAGAAGGTTTTTCATGATATTGTAAAGAGAATGGAGAAAGGGAATAAAAACAGGAAAGCCGCACCATACTCCCTGTTTCCTTAAAAGAAAAGGGAATAATGCGGCTTTCCGGGGAGGGGTGGAGATGCCTTTACAGCCTGGCCGCCGCCTGGTCCGGCCACGGCACGGGGGAGCCTTCCCGGGCTCCGGCGGGGTTGTCTTTCTTGTAGGTGGGCATCTGGGCCTTGCGGTCCTTGAGCAGGGCGGTCATGGTTTTTGCCATGGCTTTCACGCGGTCCGGATGCCGTTCCGCCAGGTTGTGCTCCTCGCTGATGTCTTCCTTGATGTTGAAGAGTTCGAACTTCTGGGTGGGGTGCCAGTAAATCAGCTTCCAGTCCCCCTGGCGCATGGCCGTGCTGGGGGAATAAAGCGAGTTGTTGCCGTTCCCCTCCCCCCAGACGTTGGGCGTATGGAAGAGCAGGGGGCGGTTGGGGTTCATTTTGCCGCCCTTCAGCAGGGTGACGAAGCTTTTGCCATCCACGACCTGCGGAGCCTGGATTTTTTTGGCTCCCGCCATTTCCAGAATGGTCGGGAAGAAGTCTTCAATGATGACGGGAGTGGTGCAGACGCTTTCCGGCTTGGTGACTCCGGGCCAGTAAACGATCATCGGCTCCCGGATGCCGCCTTCCCGGTTGGAGCCCTTGCCGAAGCTCAGCGGGTAGTTGGATTCCTTGTTGCCCATGCGCCCGCTGATGGCGAGGCCGCCGTTGTCCGCCATGAAGATGATGACGGTGTTTTTATCCAGATTGTTCTTTTCCAGGTACTGCCGGATGTCGCCCAGGCTCTTGTCCATCCCTTCGATTAGGGTGGCGTAGGCTGCCTCATGGTCTGTCATTCCCTTCTTTTTGTATTTCTCGTAGAAGCGCATGTCCTTATTCAGTGGAATATGGATGGCATAGTGGGACATGTAGAGGTAGAACGGCTGGTTGTATTTCTTCGCCTTGTCGAGCGCCTTGATCGCCTCCAATGTCAAGGCTTCGGTAGCGAATGTTTCCGTGCCCCAATACTTTTCGAGGCCGGGGATGGACATCAGCGAAGTCGGTTTGCCATCCTTCGTATGGCCGTAATTCTCTTCGCCTAAATAGCTTGCCAGACCGCCGGCGGCATGACCGGCAATGTTGACTTCGAATCCCCAGTGGTGCGGGTCCTCTCCCGGAGTGTCGATCGCGCCGAAATGGGCTTTCCCGCAGTGGATCGTATGATAACCGCTATTTTTCAAGAGCTGGACGAAAGAAGTCCCGACGAAGGTATTGTTTGTTCCCGTAACCTGACTGACGCCGTTATAGTTCCAGTCAGGTATGTCGAGCAGACTGTCTTTGCGGTCGGTCGTCTTATCCTTTTGCAGCGTCCAGTTGGTGACACGGTGGCGGGCGGCATTCGTCCCGGTGATCAGGCTGCAACGAGACGGGGAACTGATACTGCTGGCATAGGCCTGGGTGAACATGACTCCCTGGCGGGCGAGGCGTTCCATGTTGGGCGTCTCGTAGACTTCGTTATAATGCGTCTTTTCTGTCCAGAAAGGCAGGGAAGTGTCTTCCCATCCCATATCGTCAACCATAAAGAGGATGATGTTCGGCCGCTTGGCAGGCTGGTCGGCTGCCTGCATATTTCCTGTCTGGAAAGCGGGCAGGATTACTAAAGGCAATAAGATTCGTTTGTCCATCTTTTTTGTGTTTTTCGGTTTATATTCCTGTGAAAGTTACTGATATGACAAAGATACATATTGATTCGGAATATTTTTTACAATAGGAGGACAGACTGAATCTTTTATCTGGAATTATGTATCTAATACTACCAATTCATAGTTCTTGCTTCCGAGTCCGATCGTCTCGGCATAATCAACCGTGTGACGTCCATGAAGGCTTTCAATGCGATTGACCAACGGTCTATTGTCGTTGCCTTCGGTTGGCTTTACAGCATATACTAAATCCAGACAAGCCTGATCCAGAGCTACGGGGTCGGTTGAAGCAAGTATTCCGATGTCTTTCATTTCGGGATCATGAGGGTTGGAATCGCAATCGCAATCAATTGAAAGATTATTCATTACATTAATATATAAAATATTATCACCGAAATAATCTGCTACACTTTGCGCCGAAGCTGCCATTGATTCGAGGAAAGCATCTTGTTCGGGTAGGTTATTCCATAATTCGGCAGTCTCTGCTGTTTTACCGGCCGTATGAATATAGGTTTTGCCTTTAGAAGAGGCGACACCGATGGACTGATTTTTGATTACACCTCCGAATCCACCCATTGCATGTCCTTTGAAATGCGCCAGGTTAATCATGAAATCATAGTTCTTCAGATGGGTTCCGACGATGTTATATTGGATATGTTTTTTATCTTTTACCGGAATATTGAATTCACCTTCAGAATCCATGATGTCGACTTTTGCTATGTCGAAGAAACCATGGTCTTTAGCTGCTTGGATATGCTCTTCTGTCGTAAAGCGTTTTCCGACATAGGCCGTATTGCATTCTACTATTGTCCCGCTTACTTTCTGCACTAAGTCTTTGATCAGAGACGGCTGCAGGAAATTATGTCCGCCCGGTTCGCCTGTACTGATTTTGATGGCAACTCGTCCGGATGCTTTACGCTTGAGTGCTTCGTATATTTTGACCAAAGCATCGGGAGAGATCTCTTTTGTCATCAGGACTTTTGATCTATTTTGGTTTGTTCCTCCTTTAAGAGGGATGACGGCGGGCACGATATTGCCCTTCAAATGAATTGGCAGACTGGAAGCTGCTGCTAAGGATGCTAATGTAGTCAATGAAGACCTCATCCAGGACCTTCTTGTCATTTTCTCTTCCATATAAATCTTCCCTTTTAATTATTTCTTCAAAAGTAGTGGACAAGATTTAATTGTGTAATACCTGAATTACGGATAAATATACCTTTATTACTGCATGTGTTGTTCGAGTTGTCGCTTATTCTTCCTTCAACTCAAATTTCCGGAAACTAAGAATATCGTCGTTAAACTGGGGATTCAGGTAATGGCTGTCGGAAATGTATAGCCCTTCGGGACGAACCAGCATGATGGTCGGATTATAGGTATTGTCGGGAAAGAGGGTTTCGCCGAGGATACGGAAATCTTTATCGAGAATAATAATGCTGAAGTTCTTACGCCCGAATTGTACGAGTTCCATAGGACGGACGCCTTTATCCAAAGTCGAGGGCGGATAAGCAATCCGGTAATAAACCTCCCGGTAGGGATCGTACAGCAAGTTATTATACCAGGCATTCACACAGAAGTCTTCGGGGCTTGCTGTAAGCTCGTCCGGCAGTTGTACTTTGTCGAAGTATTTACTTCTGACCGGGACTTTCCGTATCGAGTCGTGTTCAGGAGTAGCCACATAGATATTCTCGTCATAGTGGAACGAGTAAATGAAGCGTTGGCCGTCATAGCAACGACTGTAACTGGCTTCCATGCCGTATCGTTTCAGCTTGACTTCCGAACCGGGATAATCGGGATAATCGAATGGCAGTTTCTTCTCCTCTTTCGTATTCATATTGATTGCGACGGAAACAGGGTCATGCTCAATCAGGCGATTTGGTTCTATGCAGGTATATAGAGTGTGTTCGATACGTACAGGTAATTGTGAGGCTGTAGCCATAAAACAAGAAGGTTTTAATCCAAGAAAAGGCTGCTTATCAAGAAGGTCGCAGTTCTTATTAATCAAGTATAGCCCACTTTCGTAAAAATTGAAGACGTAAATACTGTCGAGATTCTGAATGTAATAACCGAATATCCTTCCAACACCGTTACTTCCTTCCTGTGAAGGGGTTATCCTGAACGCCGGTTTTTGCTGTTTCAGGTCATAGAAGTGGATCGTATTGTTTTCAATATTCTGGAAAGTGAAATACTCTTTTCCGTCTTTGTCTTTATAGACTGAATAAATGTTGAAGTTGTTTTTCGTGTCCGAATCGATCGGGAAAGACAGCGTTTCGTCTGTCTCTTTCAATTCGCATGCTCCGTACTTTTTGTGCGTTGAACAGGAGATAGACAGGAATAAAAAGAATAGTAATAGATGGTGCTTTTTCATGTTCATAATAAATTAAAGGAAAGGAAGAAAATTAAAAACTCCTTGTTCCCGTGCCTCGTGTGGGAGAGTGCGGGAACAAGGTGATTTTGACATGCTTTTTCCGGGCTTTTAATCTTTCTTTACCGGCGGATAGTCGATCGTATAGTGCAACCCGCGACTTTCCTTACGTTCCATTGCCTGACGGGTGATCAGGTAACCGACGTTGATCATGTTACGCAGTTCACACAGTTCTTTGGAGGCCTTGCAACGTTTGAAGAGGCTTTCCGTCTCTTCGTACAGGATGTCCAGGCGGTTCCAGGCGCGGGTCAGGCGGGTATTACTGCGGACGATGCCGACATAAGATTCCATGATCTGGTTCACTTCTTTCATGCTTTGGGTGATCAGTACGCGTTCTTCGGTAGAGATCGTACCTTCGTCGTTCCATTCGGGAATATCGGTGTTGAAATCGTAGCGTTCGAGGACGCTTAGGATATGTTTAGCTGCTGCATCCGCATATACGACTGCTTCGATCAACGAGTTGGAAGCCAGGCGATTTCCACCGTGCAACCCTGTGCAGGAACATTCGCCGATGGCATAGAGACGACGGATGCTGGATTGCCCGTTCAGATCGACACTAATACCGCCGCACAGATAATGGGCTGCTGGAGCTACCGGGATATAATCCTTCGTGATGTCGATGCCGATGCTGAGGCATTTTTTATAGATATTGGGGAAATGCTTCTTCGTCTCCTCCGGGTCTTTATGGGTCACATCCAAGTAAACGTGATCTTCACCTCGGAGTTTCATCTCGTTATCGATCGCACGTGCTACGATGTCACGCGGGGCGAGAGACAGACGTTTGTCGTATTTTTGCATGAACTCCTTTCCGTCCAGCGTACGTAAGACGCCGCCATATCCGCGCATGGCTTCGGTGATCAGAAAACAGGGACGGTCTCCCGGGTGGAAAAGAGCGGTCGGGTGGAACTGGATGAACTCCATGTTTTTGACAGCTCCTTTCGCGCGATACACCATTGCGATACCGTCGCCCGTAGCGATCAGCGGGTTGGTTGTGTTGCGATAAACGGCTTCGCAACCGCCTGTTGCCATAACTGTTACCTTGGACAGGAACGTGTCTACCTTACCGGTGTCTTCGTTCAGCACATAAGCGCCGTAACATTTGATGCCCGGCGTATGACGGGTGACGATGATACCCAAGTGATGCTGCGTGATGATCTCTACTGCAAAGTGGTGGTTGAATATCGTGATGTTGGGATGTCTCTTGATCGCTTCGATAAGGCTTAGTTGGATCTCGGCGCCGGTGTTGTCCTTGTGATGTAGGATGCGGAATTCGGAATGCCCTCCTTCGCGGTGAAGATCGAACTCGCCGTTCTCCTTCTTGTCGAAGTTCACACCCCAACTTATGAGTTCCTTGATCTGATCCGGTGCGCCTCGTACGACCATTTCCACGGCTTCCCGGTCGTTGATCCAGTCGCCGGCAATCATTGTGTCTTCAATATGCTTGTCGAAATTGTCTACCAGCAGGTTTGTTACCGAAGCAATGCCTCCCTGCGCGAAATAGGTGTTCGCTTCTTCCAGCTCTGTCTTGCAGATGATGGCTACTTTCCCTTTATCGGCTACCTTCAAGGCGAGGCTCATGCCAGCGATACCGGAACCGATCACTAAGAAATCGAATTGTTGTACCATAGTTTATATCCTTTGTGGCTGACAAAGTTAGGAATTAACTTATTTAGTTGTACCTTATACAGCCCGCTTTCGTGCAAAATAGTCCGCATTACTGATTCTTTGGATATTTTAAACTTCTCGTCGTAAACATCTCAGAATGAAACCCTGTTCTATTGGGGCATTGGATATCCTGCTAATTATTAACACTTAAACGTTTTAAAATATGAAATCTAAAGTTGTATTGAACGCTCTGGCCTTGTTGTTTGCGGCTGGTGCGATGGCTCAGGATTGTACGTTCTTTTTCCCGCAGACCAAAGGTACGCAGCTCGTAAAAAAAGGCTATGATGCAAAAGGAAACCTGCAGAGTGTGATGACCTACACGGTCGATGAAGTGAAGAACATCCCGTCCGGCCTGGAAGTGGAAGCCGATTATGTGTTCAAAAATAGCGCAGGTACGGTTTATGACAAGGGTGACCTGGAAGCATTCTGCCGAGATGGTGAGTTCTTTATCGAGATGAAGGAGACTTTGTCAAATCCGTCTTTCGTGTCGACTATCCAGTCTGATTTGGCTGCTACCGAAGCAGTCATTAACTATCCGAGTGTATCGAACGCTCCGTCCAATAATGGCGACGATATGTATTTCGATGATGCAACCATTCAGATCTACTCGAAGAAGAATCGGAAGGATCGCAAAAACGTGTCTATCTACGACCGCGAATATGTGACGACCGAACAGGTAGCGACTCCCGCCGGCACGTTCGACTGCACGAAAGTAAAATATAAAATCAAATCCCGCTCCCCGAAGGAAACGATCGAGGGCTATGGATATGAATGGTACGCTCCGAATGTGGGTGTCGTAAAGAACGAACAGTATAATAACAACAATCAGTTGCAATATTATACTGTCCTCGAAGTTGTAAAGTAATGTAAGATATATTCCTTTTTGGGAACTGTTTGACCGGTTTAAGTGGATGCGTTGTTACTGAGAAGTTGCAGCGCATTTTCTTTTCCCTGAATCGCCAAAAGAAATAAAATGATTATCTTTCGGCAAAATTCAGGATATGGACAGAGTCTTTAAATCGAAAGTAGGTTGGTGGTATCATCTGATACTGTTGGTGATGGCGACAAGCACTGTTGCTGCATTTGTGGGCGGCAAGTCTCCCGTAACGATGATCGTGCTGCTGTTGTTTACATTGGAGTGTATTCACATGCTGTTGTCGACCTGGTATAAAATAACGGCGGATGGTTATCTGATTGCCCATTGCAGTATCTTTCCGGAGAAAAAGATTTCTATCTCGGAGATTAGTGCCGTCGAGGTGACAGTGATGCCTGTCTCGAGCTACGCCCTGTCACTGGACCGTCTGATCATCTACAAAGGCGACACGCAGTGGCTATTGATTTCGCCGGTCAACAAGCAGGACTTCGTCAAGCTGTTGAAGAAGCATAATCCCGATATCCGGATAAAGGAACCGGTTATCTAAAACTTAAGATTACCATGAAAGCACGGATTCGGAAAAACCAGAAAGATTGGCATGTATACATCTTCTGGATTTTATTAGGAGTATTTGCATTGTTGGTTATTATGGATGCTTTCAGCGAGGACAAATTTGATCGACTACCCTTGATCCTTTGTTTCCTGCCGTTAACTATACTTCAGTTACGTCCGTATCAGATAACGGATAGGGACATGTTGCACGGAAACGGGCAAATCGACGTGAAACTGATCTCCCGGCTCGAAAGCAACGGAAACAAGGTCATTGTTTATTACTCTCGTATGGAAGGAGGTATCGAAAGGCGCTCCTCTTTTTATCCGGCTGACAAGGATGAATTTATCTCGATATTACAACAAATTAATCCCAATATAAAACTTAATTAAATCTGAGAACATGAAATACGATGTTGCCATAATCGGGGGCGGTCCTGCCGGTTATACGGCTGCTGAAAAGGCGGCTGCGGGTGGCTTGTCCACTGTGCTTTTTGAGAAGAACGCGTTAGGCGGTGTGTGCCTGAATGAAGGATGCGTGCCGACAAAGACTTTGCTTTATTCTGCGAAAGTGTTTGATACGATCAAACACGCCCCCAAATATGCGGTAAGTGCGGAGAATCCTGCTTTCGATTTCCCGAAGATCATCGCTCGTAAAAATAAAGTCGTAAAGAAACTGACAGCCGGCATCCGCATGAAGATGAAGGAGAACGGCGTGGAAGTGGTGAGCGGCGAAGCCGAAATCAAAGGGCGGGCAGCTGACGGAACGATCACTATCGCCTCGGGCGAAGCTGTTTATGAAGCCGCCAACCTGCTTATCTGCACCGGTTCGGAAACTGTCATACCCCCCATTCCCGGATTGGCGGAAACGGAGTATTGGACAAGCCGTGAGGCGTTGCTGTCCAAAGAACTGCCGGCTTCGCTGGTGATCATCGGCGGCGGTGTGATCGGCATGGAGTTCGCCTCCTTCTTCAACAGCATGGGAACGGAAGTGCATGTGGTCGAGATGCTGGATAAGATTCTTGGTCCGATGGATAGGGAGCTGTCCGAGATGTTGCAGGCCGAATATGCCAAACGGGGCGTCAAGTTCTATTTAGGACATAAGGTGACTGCCGTAAACGGCGGCGATGTGACGGTCGAGAAAGACGGCGAGACATCAGTCATCCAATGCGAAAAAGTCCTGTTGAGCGTAGGCCGTCATCCCGTGACCAAAGGTTTCGGTTTGGAAACACTGGCCCCCGAACCTTTCCGCAACGGGATCAAAGTGAACGGATTTATGCAGACTTCCATCCCGAATGTGTATGCCTGCGGCGATATCACCGCTTTCTCCCTGTTGGCCCATACGGCTGTCAGCGAAGCAGAAGTGGCTGTCGATCATATTTTAGGCAAGAACCGCAGCATGAGCTACAAGGCCATTCCGGGCGTTGTCTATACCAATCCCGAAATCGCAGGCGTTGGCAAGACCGAAGAGGAACTGCAGGCCGAAGGCACGCCCTACACCGTCAAGAAGATACCGATGGCGTTCTCCGGCCGCTTTGTCGCTGAAAACGAGCAGGGCAACGGCGTCTGCAAGCTGATTTTGGCTGAAGACGAAACGATCATCGGCGCCCACCTTTTGGGAAATCCGGCCTCCGAGCTGATCGTCATAGCCGGGATCGCTGTCGAAAAAGGCATGAAGGCCTCCGAGCTGAAGTCCATCGTCTTCCCACATCCGACCGTAGGCGAGATCCTTAAGGAAGCGCTCTGATATTTTATTCCCCATACATGCCCGATCCCGATCCATCCCGGCGACTGTTCGATGGATCGGGATCTTTTTGTTGAAAGTCCTGCTTTAATCAACCTGAAGTGTGGAATGTTTTATCTGTTTCCATGAGGAGAAAATAACTTTTCTCGCCAGTGAAAATTTGTTTTCTATGGGAAGAAACAAAAGATTCATGCCAATGGAACAAAATTTCCCCCTCTATGAAACTGCTCCGAAACGGGTAGCCGTTCGTCCTTACCAGGATAGGAGTTGGTTTCATTTAGCTGATGTTTCTTCGAAAATATCCTTATAAGATGCTGAAAATGCTACAGGTTACCAAAAAAATCATTTACTTTGCAAACTTAATAATGTGCCAATGCACAAAAATGGCACATTGGCACATTAATTAATTGGCAAATTATTATTATGGCACAAGAAGATGTATTTAAGAAATTAGTTTCGCACTGTAAAGAATACGGGTTTGTATTCCCCTCTTCAGAGATTTATGACGGTTTAGGAGCAGTGTACGATTATGGGCAGTATGGCGTAGAGTTGAAAAATAACATAAAGAAATACTGGTGGGACAGCATGACGTTGTTGCACGAAAATGTAGTCGGCATCGATTCGGCTATCTTTATGCACCCTACTATCTGGAAGGCATCCGGCCATGTCGACGCGTTCAATGACCCTCTGATCGATAACAAGGATTCCAAGAAACGCTATCGTGCCGATGTACTGATCGAAGATCACCTGGCGAAGATCGAGGAGAAGATAAATAAGGAAGTGGCCAAGGCTGCGAAGAAGTTTGGTGATGCTTTCGATGAAGCCCAGTTCCGCGCGACGAACGGACGCGTGCTTGAATATCAGGCTAAGTGGAACGAGATCCACGAACGCTACTCGAAAGACATGAATGATTCCAATTTCGAAGACCTGCGCCAGCTGATCCTGGATTGCGAAATCGTTTGCCCGATCTCCGGAACCCGTAACTGGACCGATGTCCGCCAGTTCAATTTGATGTTCTCTACGGAGATGGGTTCTACTTCAGACGGTGCCATGAAAGTATATCTGCGGCCGGAAACAGCACAGGGTATTTTCGTCAACTTCCTGAACGTACAGAAGACCGGCCGCATGAAAATACCTTTCGGTATTGCTCAGATCGGTAAGGCTTTCCGTAACGAGATCGTTGCCCGTCAGTTCATCTTCCGTATGCGCGAGTTCGAACAGATGGAAATGCAGTTCTTCGTTCGTCCTGGCGAAGAGATGGAATGGTTCAAGCAGTGGAAGGCTACTCGTCTGAAATGGCACCAGGCAATGGGATTGGGTAATGAAAAATATCGTTATCACGATCACGAAAAGCTGGCCCACTATGCAAATGCGGCTACTGATATCGAATTCGAAATGCCGTTCGGTTTCAAGGAAGTGGAAGGTATCCATAGCCGTACGAATTTCGACTTGAGTCAGCACGAAAAGTTTTCCGGCAAGAAAATCCAGTATTTCGACCCTGAACTGAACCAGAGCTATACTCCGTATGTAATCGAGACCTCTATCGGTGTAGACCGCGTGTTCTTGAGTGTGATGGCCGGTTCTTATTGCGAAGAGACATTGGAAAACGGCGAAACACGTGTTGTATTGAAGTTGCCCGCAGCGTTGGCGCCTATCAAGCTCGCCGTATTGCCGTTGGTGAAGAAAGACGGTCTGCCTGAAAAAGCTGAGGAGATCATGAAGATGTTGCGTTTCGATTTCCGTTGCCAGTATGACGAAAAAGATTCTATCGGCAAGCGCTATCGTCGCCAGGATGCTATCGGAACCCCGTACTGTATTACAGTTGACCACGATACTTTGAAGGATAATTGTGTCACGATCCGTTTCCGCGATACGATGGAACAGGAACGTGTGAGCATCGACAAGTTGCATGACATTATCTCCGAGAAGGTAAGCATGAAGAATTTATTAAAAAAGATAATGGAATAAACGCATGAAGAAATACCTGCATATCGCGTTGATGTTGTTGTGTGTCTTTGTTGTCTCTTCTTGCAAGGATGATGACGATGATACTGAAGCTGTTGAAAGAGAGGCTTATAAGTTGGAACAGGACATTGCCTTCCAGGCAAAAGTAAATGAAACCGGTTTTGTAAGATGGTATTCGGAAGCCGGTGATGGTTATGTTTGTGCCAAACTGATTGAAAAGGGGAATGGCAAGCAAGCCTATTTCAATAGCCGTGTCTCGGTCTACTATAAAGGTTCTTTGACAGATGGAACGGAGTTTGATGCCCGGTTGTTTGAAGACGGTACGCCCTTCAAGTGTGCGGTCAGTTCATACTATGCGAATTATTCGAACTCCAATCCGAATGGATATGGTTCCGTCATATCTGGTTGGACAGTTGCTTTGCAACATATGGTTGAAGGAGATAAATATGAGGTTTGGATTCCGCAGCAGCTAGCCTATGGCGCAAGCGACAACGGTGATATCCCGGCTTATTCGACTTTGATATTCGAAATCGAGCTGGTATCGGTGGATGAGCAGGCAGCTTCGGCAAGTTAAAAGTTGATTTATAAAAGAATAAAAAGGGGGTGGCTATACAATGTGTAGGCAACCCCTTTCTACTTTTTATTTCTTCTGTTTCAATATCCTCTGTGCACAGTCCGAGAACACTACGATCGCCCCGGCAATGATTGCCGTATCTTTTATTACTAGTCTGCCTGCCCCGGTCAGCAGTGGGAATCCATGTTCTCCGCTTCCCAAGTCCGGTACCCATACTTCAGGCGTCGTCACCAGGAAAGAGAGCGTTCCGATCGTCATGATAATAGCAAGTCCTGCACCTACCAGGCCGATTTTAGGGGAGAAAATACCTAAGAACGTCAGGATACCGATCGCCATGATCAGAATGCCTAACCCGTGCGAGAAGCCGTACGTGTTGTTTTCCACATGCCACTGATGTTTGGCCTCGTTGAATTCCCCCTCTTTTAGTTTATATTCTTTATATTCGGGAGCGCTTTTCGTATAGAAGAAGCTCATAAAAGGACTGTTCGCCACAAACGGCACGATACCTTCTGCTTCATAGTTATAGAATTTCAATCCTCCGATCCATACGAAGATGATCAGGATTGCCACGCGGATCAAGTTAATGCCCAACTTTTGAGTCGAAGCTGCAATGTTCAGGAAAGTGTAAAATAGATTACTTAATTTAGTCGTCATGTCTTTGCTGTTTTATATGTTTGTTTTATAATGTAAAAGCTTACTTCGACGAAAAATCCGTTGTCACATTGGCAGAGGGAAAGGTTGAAGTGGAAACAAACGACTGTAAAAACAGATTGACTCTTAAACCAAACGAACAGGTTTCATATTCGGGAAGTTCCGGTTTGGCATTGGAGAAAAATATCAATACGAATACGGTTAAATTATGGATGAAAGGAGAAGGCGTTTTTATCCAATGTCGGCTTGATCATATTGTCCGTGATTTGGAACGGAAATTTGATGTGAAAATAGTTATAACGGATCATTCTTTAAGTTCTGAAGTTTTTACTTGCCGCTTTAAGGATACAGCTACAATTGAACAGGTTTTACATTTACTGAAAGAAACCAGGAGATTGGATTATTTATTTGAAGGGGAACAAATACGGATTTTCAAACCATTAAAATAAAAAGCCTATGGGAAAGGATTGATAAAAACGAAGGCTGAAGATAGGCCAATATCTTCAGCCGGGATTAAGCGAGTAACGCTTTAGCGAACCTAAATTTATTACTAACTAATCATTTACAAATGTATGCATTATATTATGAAAAATACGCCATGCGGTGTATATAAATCGTCATGGCTGCGAAAAAGTCTAAATATTATGAGATGTGTTATATTATTCATACTATTGGGAACCTTACAGTCTTTTGCTAATTTAAGCTATTCACAGTCGGTGAAATTGTCATTGAATATGGAAAATACGACCGTACAGGAGGTTCTCACTACTATTGAACAAAAAAAGCGGTTTCTATTTCACGTATAATTTGGAACAGGTAAAAGTAACTCGTAAGGTTACTGTCAACTTTAAGGATAAGACAGTTCCCGAAGTATTGGATGAACTATTTGCAAAAGAGAATATCCATTATGTGATAAACGACAAGCATATTGCCTTATATAAAGGAAACGAAAGGCAAGTTGCTTTACAAGCAAAGAAAGATATAAAAGGTGTGGTAACGGATAAAAACGGAGAACCGATCCCCGGTGCCAATATCATTGAGAAAGGAAATCCTACCAATGGAACTATTACCGACGTCGATGGAAATTACACTTTGTCCGTATTTGGAAATTCCGTGTTGGTAGCTTCTTACATAGGATATAATAGAATTGAAATTCAGGTTAAGAACCGTTCTGTGGTCGATATTACATTATCGGAGGATACGCAAGCATTGGAAGAGGTTGTTGTCGTTGGCTATAGTACCCAGAAGAAAGTAAACCTGACCGGCTCGGTCTCCACTCAGCCCCAGTTGCTTAATGACGTGGGGAGAGGTTTATTGGTATAAACGATAGCTTGATTTCCTATTCAATATCATCCGGATTCCTGCGTATTCAGGAATCCGGATAAGGTGCTATGTGGATTCCGTTTTTTAAATAGAAGTTGGCCTGTTTTCATTAGTCAGGAACAACTTGCGATATCACAAATTACAATAACCCCTTTTTGTCTCCTTTTTCTATTTTACTTGAAATTTCAGTTTGTTTTCATCTTACTTTTTGCTCTGATTCCGATACTCAGGGTTGACGACAAACGTTATGAAGTGGGCATATTGTTCGAATCTCGGCTCAGTATTGTTAGTCAAAACGGATAAAAATCAACAATGTGATACACCTCAACTCCCGGAGAATCGGATATTTGCAGGCAAGATCGAGGTAGGGACCATTTGAGGAAAGAGTTTTTCCCTCCTTCTCACTGTGAGGTGCGCAGAAATTTACCGCGATGACCGTCTTTGTTGCCGTGAGCTGCCTAGTTCATGGGTAACGACGACTGTCTTCGTGGCGATGAAGTCCCTTGTTATGGCGATGACGACCGTCTTTGTGGTGATAAACGGCAAATAGAGAGCGAAAACCTCGTCTTGTCCAAGAAAAAGCGATGTCTGAATTTATTCTATCCTTAAATTAGTAGAATGTTAAATAACCCTTTAATTACAATAAGGGGGTGGAAGAAAAGATGCCAATTGGGAGAGATTTGCTTTACTCAACATAAGGTAAACCTGCTTCTTTTAATTGTTAAAAAGCCCCCTTAAAATAAAAATAGAACCTTCCCGTAAGTAAATATCCCGGATAAATCGTCTATACTTGTAGAAACGTTTCTTTGTTAACATGCGTGATGGATAGACCAAAGGAAGAAGATCGAGAATTAATTGAGTTCAAGGAGTTATATAAATCAAATGCTCCGATGCTGATTTTCTATGCAGGAAAGTATGTAAATGCTATTGCTGCAGAAGATTTGGTACAGGATGTGTTTTTTAAAATCTGGCAAAAGAGGACTTTTTTGTTTTTGAAAGAAGGGATTAGAACTTATTTGTATCGCTCCGTTCAGCATGCCTGTCTGGATTACCTGAAGCATCAGGAGGTAAAAGGTGATTATATCAATACCGTCACCACCCAATTAAAAATAGAAGAGATATATTATAATGACGATCCGCAATCCCTGTTTGCGGAAGACGAACGTCTGGAACTTATCTATAAAGAGATGGATAAGTTGCCGGAGAAGTGTCGTGAAGTCTTTACCATGTCCTATCTGGAAGAACGAAAAACGTCCGAAATAGCTGTACTGCTCAATATATCCCCCCGTACAGTAGAGGCACAACTTTATAAGGCATTGAAGATTTTACGAGGTATTTTGCTTAGTTGTTTGATTTTTCTTTCAAATTTTTGAGAATTGCGTAAGTAGATCTGAAGAGATAATCGTGTATAATATAAATGAGTATCGGAATGTCTGAAAAATACAACATAGAAGAATTAATAATCCGTTTCCTGCAACAGGATATCAACGAAGAAGAACTTCGTTACTTAGAGTCCTGGCTGGAAGAAGATGCGGAACATAAATCTTATTTCTTTGGGCTGAAGGGTATCTCGGATTCCAGTCGACGTTCTTTTTTCTCGAAGGAAGAGGTGAATGAGGCAAGTTGGCAACGAATGCTTGCACGCATAGAAAAAGATAATATGGAGATTTCTTCCTATGATAAATCTCATACATATAATTTGTGGTTATCACTAATTAAGTATGTGGCTGTTGTGGCTATAGCTGTCGGAGTAGGTTGGGGAATTAAAAAAATTCAGGGAAATACCTATTTATCCAATAGTAAAGAAAAGGAAGTTGTGTATAATGAAATACATGTTCAAAAAGGAGGACGTGCTAATACGTTAGTTCTTTCCGATGGAACTAAAGTTATATTAAATGCAGCAACAACTTTTAGATATCCAACCAGTTTTGGTGAAAAGAACAGGATGGTTTATTTAGAAGGAGAGGCTTATTTCGAAGTGGCTAAGGATGAAGAAAAACCTTTTGTTGTTAAATTGAATAAACAGGATATAACAGTATTGGGTACGACTTTTAATGTACAAGCATATAAAGACGAATCTTATAGTATCGTTACTCTTTTAAGTGGGAGGGTTATGTTGAACGCATTCAATGAGTTAGGAGAATCTACCAGTCGTATGTTTCTGAAGTCTAATCAGTGTGCCCTATCTGATAATAAGAGTGGATCTGTTTCATTATGTGATGTGAATGCATCATTTGCAAATGCATGGGTAAATGGAGAGTATAAATTTAAAGATGAGCCATTGTTATTTATTTGTAAGCGTTTGGAAAATTATTATAATGTGCAAATACATTTGAATGATCCACGTCTGGAACAAATCCGATATACCGGAACATTTTCTTTGGAACAAGATATTATGGATGTATTTCGTATCATTGATTATGAGAAACAGTTTGCTTTTAAACGGGTGAAAAGAGATATTTTTATAACACATAAATGAATTGTTGGACCTTTAAAACAGAATTGCCTATGTACAAAGTTCTAGTCTTTTAGTAAGAGAATCCTGCATTGAGTAGGATTCTTGCTTTTTAAAACAGTTCCAACTGCTGCCCCGGAGTATTTACTTCCATTGTTTTTTTACCATAAAAAAGCTCTATATTCCCAAATTGCTTATCCGTAATACACATAATTCCAACCTTTCCATATTCCGGAAGAAAAGATTTAACTCTTTTTATGTGGACATCTGCATTTTCACTACTGGCACAATGACGGACATAGATGGAAAACTGAAACATGGTAAACCCATCCCGTTGCAGATTCTTTCTAAAATCTACATACGCCTTCTTCTCCTTTTTTGTATCCGTAGGCAAGTCAAATAATATAAGCACCCACATAATACGATATTCACTAAATCGGTCCATTACATTTTCGGATAGAATATTTTACGTAACTCTCCGCTAAAGCATTTGTACAAAGAAGCTGTTGTCTGTCCAACTGCCACCATCAACGGACTACGTTTTCCCGCTATGTTAGTTTCCAATGTCGGAATAATAAGCAGCTGTGCCTTCAACTCCTTTGTCAGTTCCGTATAATCGACACCTTGATTTATCATATTATAAACCAAACGATCCACATACGGGCGATACGGCTCCATTATATCATCTGCCAGACAATAAGCATTATAACGATTATGATGATGGATACCCAAAGTAGGCAAAAGTCCACTCACCACCAATCCGCGAGCAACAATTGCCCGCAAAACAGCATATCCATAATTCAATAAATTATTAGGTGGAATTCCCTCTCGATCTCTTGTAAAATCTTTTATCGGGAACAGATTCTTCCAATAATAAGCAGCAGCACGAGCCTCCAAGTTATTGGAATCTCCACTTTTCACGTCGTCCGCCCATACTTTCATACATCTTGTTTCTGCCCCGGAACATTCCTGTAAAACTGCTGCTTGGTTTTCAATCTTCGCTTTTATCGTCTGTTGCCAAAGTTGTTTCACTAACGGTAACGAAGCATCCAGTTGGTCACGAAACCTTTCGTTTTGCGTAGTGTTTCCACACAAAGGAAGCATCAAACCGACAGGCATACTTCTACTATCACACGTTATAATGGCGCAATTATTTTCAAGCAAAGCCTCCAACACTCCCGAAGTGATAGTAATCTGTTTATGGTCCAGTACCACAACTCCGATATCCTCAATGGGCTTGGTCACTTCCGAGTTTCGTTTGAAACTTTCGGACAGTGTATCATTCCTGACTACCTCCGGTAATTTTATTACCAACTGAGCATTTTTCAAAGACAAGTAAACAGGATTTCCAAAATAAAGGGTTTTCTTGATCATAAGTATATAGATTTTAATTTATGAATACCTGGGGACAAATTGTCCCCAGGTAAATTATATTCAATATTCTCCAACAAAAACAATTTGGCCTATGTGATTGATTCGGACTTTAATTATATCCTTAATGCCACTTTTTCCACATCTAATCCAAGTTATGAATTTTAACTCATTTATGCTATTTAATATCGTTGTTTCTAAATGATGTCTAAAAGTATAATCATTTGAACCTATCTTCTGCACTCTAAACAAATTCGGACTAATCACCGCATAATTATTCGGATCCAACAAATCTATTTCCATTGGATTGAAACCAGTTTTTTCATTCGGGAATACGAAGTATTCATTTTGCTTCATGCTAAACAAAAATTGCCAGCCTTCACTTCTTCTGTAATCCTTATTGATAATAGGCAATCCCAAATTAGCCCGCGTTACTGCCTCAAAGAAAGAAACGACAACCTCATCCAATTCATACATCAGATTGCCATCTTCATCAAACATCACCTGTCCTTTCTTATCTAAAACTGGCTTACGATAAATAGCCACATGATGGTTGTTGCCGGTATTTACAAAATCCACAGGGATCTGTTTTCCGTTTTCATCCAATATCGGATTCCCGTTTTTATCTTTCTTCATATGCAGCGATTGGGCATTATTGATTCCTCGAATACTCACCCGCTTGATACTTATCCCTTTCTCCCGATTTAACCATATAGGGTTTTCATCCAAATTGACAAATGCTTTCTTGGCATCTCCTCCATATTCTTTCAGGCGTTGTTCCAAAATAGCACGAACCTTCGTATCTACCACTTTATCTACGTTCAAACTAGGATCAATAGGTTTACGTATCGTATAAACCATTTCCAATTCAACTATTTGTACCCTGTCCGGCATTTGCATGGTTTGCGCCCTATCCAAATAGATCGGATTCTTTTCCAACGAGTTTTTACCGGTAAACGCTTTCTTAGGATCATTTCCAAAAGCCTCCAAACGCTTTAACAATGCATTCCTGTAATTTTGCCTGCTTACGGTTGCAATCTTGGCTGCATCAAAAGAAGCGTTCACTTTTTCCATCTTCGTGACATATTGCCTGTGACTTCCGTAGATTGTTTCCAAATGCAATTGTCCGCGTGGAGTTTGCTGGTGTTTCTTGGATATCCCCCCTTTCTTTCTGATGCAATTCACATTAGTCGTAACAACTTTGTTTTTAGCCTTGATAGAAACCAACAGATTCTCCAAATGCCATTTTGCCTCTGCCCGGAACTGCCCTAATGGCATAGGCGGTACTGCCTTTCCCGACTCAAAATAACGTTTTTTTATACCTACTATATTCATATGTTCCTTGCAATCGGATTCCCAAGCGGCATTTTTATTATTAAAATACTGGATAAACACATCTTTGGTGAACGCAACAGTCAGTGCATCCATCGCATGATGCCGATGGTCGTTCCTCTTTGTCCAATCTTTTATCCGCTTGATTATTCTTCCATCCTTATCCTCAAATATCTCTACCAATCCCAAAGCTTCATACTTTGTTAGATTCAACTCTTTCATCACATCCACAAGTTGCCAATCCTCCCGCAGTTTGTCCGTGATAGAGCCAGTCGTAGCTACCACTCTGCGACAAATATCATTCAACATGGCAAGAGCCTTTTTAGCAATATATTGCGTATTCCGCAAATCTCTGTCGATAAATCCATCCGGAATATCGCTCTGTTCCATCTTAATTTCCGGAGTTTGGCTTTCCTGTCCTTACATATGTTTTCACAACGATTGAGATATCCCTGTAATCCCTCTTCCCCATATTTATCTTTCACGAAATCGTAGGCGGTCTTATTTCCTTTCTCGATATTGATTGCCCTATATTCCAATGTTTTATTAGACAACGAATCATCAAAAAGCCGAGCCTGCGGAATGATATGTTCGATGTCTATTTCTTTACTGAAAAGTTTTTCTTTCGGAATATACTGGTTGGAATACAACGTCTTATATCCATTTTCTTTCAACTCTTCATAAAGTTTATATCGTATGATATCATTGCGACTCACATGTATCATACCAAATTCTGATTGTAACAGTTTACGTATCTCATCATGTTCACGAGTCTTCTTTGCAATAGCCTTAGTTAGTTCCTCACGTTCTTTGGCACTTTTTTTCAACTCTCTCGCCAGTTCCACCCGAATTTCATCAGGTCTTCCATACGCATCAATAACCGCATTGATCACATTCACCATTTGGTTCAGGATCTTTTCTACCACAGGATTGCGCAAACTATTTTTAGGAAGGATATCCAATTTGTCTTTTAAAGCCTTATTTTCTATCTCCTCCTTAGTCAACGATGATTTGGAATGACGATAGCCGGCATACTCACAAGCTACGTCATACTGGTTACCTTCCTTCAAATAAGGTAAAATTTTTTTAATGGCTTTAGCACTTAAACTTCCATAATCATCCTGAAACGATATATTCGCCAATTCTATAGCGTATTCTTTTTCAACCCTACATAGTTGCATGATTTTTTCAATCAATTTACCATTTCCGGTAGGCGTATTATCTCCCTCAAATGAATACAATAGATGCCAAAGCCTAAAATAAGGTTGCATTTCCAAATTCTTGCCCTCTTTATCCAAATCGATGGAAAGTAAATCGGTATTCCATTCCAGATCCATAAAAACAGCCTTTAATTGAGCGATTATTTCATCAGCAGGTTTCTTAAAATCCAATGGTTCATAGCCATACTTTTCAATCATCTTGCTATATGCTGAAAACAGAGCGAACCCTGTAAAATTACCATCTATCTGTTTGAAATTCATATCCAACTCTTGTGGATTTTCGAATAAAAGTTTTAACACCTCCGTTTTCGTCAAATCCTTTTTGCAAGAAAGTTCTTTAGCCAGTATTTCTTTCTCCTCTTGATATAAAAAACGTCTGCCTTCCGTCACCAAGGTATCCACTGTATTGTCAAACAGACCAGAGGAAACATTCGTTTGCTTGCGTTTTTTCCTTTTCTCGCCCACAAACACTTCTATATTATTCAATGTCTGCCATATCTTAAACTCCTGAAACAGCGGATGTGATCGAGGTATAACCCTACATCCTATAACTTTAGTTTGTTTTTTACCGTCTTTTTCGACAAAAACTTCCCTATTTTCAAATTCGCAAAAACTAACCAAACCTTTTTGGCTTTTCAAGCGCCTTTGGTAAAATATAATGATATCACGTATCTCCTTCTTTAGTTCCGGTGTCAGTTCTTTATGAAACTCCGCTTGTTTTTCCCAAATTGCATTAAACTCATCCAAATAATCTTGCCGATAGAAAACCATATTGCGCAAACTCATATTGGGATTTTTATTGAGTTCAGCCATTTGGTATTGTCCTACTGTCTGATGATTGAAATAAAGGACTTTACTTCGATCGCTGATAGCTCCCAAATAACCACTTGACGCACTTATCTGTCCATTGATTTCTTGCAATACCACAGCTATCTCTTCCAAGTCCAATCGTTCGGTAAGAGCCTGTACACGCCAACGATAGTTTTCCTTTTTCAGCTCCTCCCCTTTCACCATCCGTTTAAGACCGACAAGCCTATATTCCTTTTCTTGATTTTCCGTTTTAGCCTCATTTTCATTCCAAACACTTACCTCTTTGGTCCATGTAAAGTATTTTGCCAGAATAGCCCAAGTTTGACTTTTATTTTTTCCTTTAATCTCCTCTTTGGCTGTATCACAATAAGATTGGGGATTGAATTGCTTTTGGAAATTCCATATCCTATCAAATTCATCCTGCAAATCCGAACGATAGAAATCAGGAAAAGTTTTCTTGCCTGATTCAAGTAATTGCAGACAAAGTTGTCCGGGAGTCAAATCCTCATCATACAATTTCTTAGCAATCTCCATCCCGTCAATCAAAGAACCATCTTCCTCTCCTTTTGCTTTCCGGCTACTTTTATATCCACGCTTCTTGTTTATCATTAACAACACACGAGCCAACTCTTCCAAAGATATTTCTTCTTCAGTAGCCTTTGCCCGCAAACGGTAAGTTTCGAACGTAGTCCTATTTCCTTGTTCCGAAAGGATCGTTTTATCTGTAATAAACCCGACTTTTTTCAAAAGCTTGATTAACACGTCACGCCGTAATTTGTATCGTTGCAAATTACGGCGCATACTTCTTTTAAGGGTTCTATCGGCATTGGTTGTAATACTCTTCCCTTTTTCAAAATTTTGCATTTCATCCACAGTCAAGGGATTGACTCTTACACCTAACTGAACGATTGATGATATTTCCTCAGCTCTTTCACTTTCATTTACCAATGCCCACCCTATACTACTCGTACCTAAATCCAATCCCAAAATTCTTTTCATGGTATATTATTTTTATTCTCCCAAATATATAAATTTCTAAAATATATTTGCATACAAATCTTTTATTTCATACATTTGCCTAACTAAAATGAAGCAAATCACAATAAGGATTATTCCGTTGTGAAAACATTAGGCTCCCTCGCCCTTCTGCGGGGGATTTTTTTGTAAATTTGATTTTCCACCCTGTTTAATTCAAATCACCCTATATAGGGTAATATTTTTTAACAAACAGATATTTTTATCATTTTGCTATAAACCAAGAATTTATTATATATTTTGAGGTCTAAAGGAGGATATTGTAATTTCCAGATTGACATCCACAACCTCCAGAATGAAATTTTATTTTGCCCGTCCTTGCAATTTGCCGCTTCAACTCTTTATGTATTACAAAATTCACTAACTTTGTGGCTTTAAATAGAAAACGATAAAATAAACGATAGACGATCATGGAGTACAATTTCAGAGAAATTGAGAAAAAGTGGCACGAATACTGGATTGCCAATAAGGTTTATAAAGTCGAAAAAAATGCCGACAAACCAAAGTATTACGTTTTGGACATGTTCCCTTATCCGTCAGGAGCAGGACTACATGTAGGCCACCCACTCGGTTATATCGCTTCTGATATTTATTCCCGTTACAAACGCCTGCAAGGCTTCAACGTTTTGCATCCGATGGGCTACGATGCCTACGGACTGCCGGCAGAACAATATGCTATCCAAACCGGACAGCATCCTGAAGTGACGACAAAGAAAAACATCGCCCGTTATCGGGAACAGATGGACAAAATAGGTTTCAGTTACGACTGGAACCGCGAGATCCGTACTTGCGATCCCGAATATTATAAATGGACGCAATGGGCATTCATCCAGATGTTCAACAGCTATTACTGCAACGATAAAAAGCAGGCACGTCCCATCAGCGAACTGGTTGCCGCTTTCGAACAGTCCGGAACGGAAGGTTTGAATGTAGCTTGCAGCGAAGAATTGCATTTCACTGCCGGTGAATGGAAAGCCAAAAACAATAAAGAAAAACAGGAAATCCTGTTGAACTACCGGATCGCTTATCGAGGCGAAACGATGGTAAACTGGTGTGCCGCATTGGGTACGGTACTGGCCAACGACGAAGTGGTGAACGGCGTTTCCGAACGTGGTGGCTATCCGGTGGAACAAAAGATCATGCGTCAGTGGTGCCTGCGCGTATCCGCCTATGCACAACGGCTTCTGGATGGACTGGAGACGATCGACTGGACAGACTCGCTGAAAGAAACACAGCGTAACTGGATCGGCCGCAGCGAAGGTGCCGAAATCCAATTCAAAGTAAAAGACAGCGACCTCGAATTTACCATCTTTACAACCCGTGCCGACACCATGTTCGGTGTCACTTTCATGGTCTTGGCTCCCGAAAGCGAACTGGTCGCACAATTGACGACTCCGGAGCAGAAACAAGAAGTCGACGCTTATCTGGACCGTACTAAAAAACGTACGGAGCGTGAACGTATCGCTGATCGTTCCGTTACCGGTGTATTCAGCGGTTCATACGCAATCAATCCGTTCACGGGTGACGCCGTGCCTGTCTGGATCAGCGACTATGTACTGGCCGGTTACGGAACCGGTGCCATCATGGCCGTTCCGGCACACGACAGTCGCGACTATGCATTCGCCAAACATTTCAACTTGCCGATTGTCCCGCTGATCGAAGGTTGCGACGTAAGCGAAGAAAGTTTCGATGCGAAAGAAGGAATCGTCTGCAACTCACCGAAACCGGACGTAACGCCTCATTGCGACCTGTCGTTGAACGGTCTGACCGTAAAAGAAGCAATCGCCGCCACCAAGAAATACGTGGCAGAACATAAGTTAGGACGTGTAAAGGTGAACTACCGTCTGCGCGACGCTATCTTCAGCCGCCAGCGTTACTGGGGCGAACCGTTCCCTGTCTATTACGATGCAGACGGTATGCCTCAGATGTTACCGGTAGACAAATTACCGTTGGAATTGCCGGAAGTAGATAAATTCCTGCCGACCGAAACAGGTGAACCGCCTCTGGGACACGCCGTAAAATGGGCATGGGACACCGTAAAACAGGAAGCCACGGAAGTTTCCAAAATAGACAACAAGACTATCTTCCCGCTGGAACTTTGCACGATGCCGGGATTCGCCGGTTCATCCGCCTATTACCTGCGTTACATGGACCCGCGCAACGACCAAGCTTTAGTAGCTAAAGACGTAGATGAATACTGGCGCAACGTAGACCTGTATATCGGTGGTACCGAACATGCTACCGGACACCTGATCTACAGCCGTTTTTGGAATAAATTCCTGTTTGACTTAGGTATCGTTTGTGAAGAGGAACCGTTCAAGAAACTGATCAACCAAGGTATGATTCAAGGACGTTCCAACTTCGTATACCGTATCAACGGCACGAACAAATTCGTATCCCTGAACCTGAAAGACCAGTACGAAGTCACTCCTATCCATGCAGACGTAAATATCGTATCAAACGATATACTGGATATCGAAGCCTTCAAAAACTGGCGTCCGGAATATAACGACGCGGAATTCGTATTGGAAGATGGAAAATACATCTGCGGATGGGCTGTTGAAAAGATGTCGAAATCCATGTTCAACGTGGTCAATCCGGATATGATTGTCGAGAAATATGGTGCTGACACACTTCGTCTGTATGAAATGTTCTTAGGCCCGTTGGAACAATCCAAACCGTGGGATACGAACGGTATCGACGGCGTACACCGCTTCCTGAAAAAGCTCTGGGGATTGTTCTTCGGCAATACGGACACCTTGCAGATCACGGATGTGGAACCGACAGCCGACGAACTGAAATCACTGCATAAACTGATCAAGAAAGTGACATACGACATCGAACATTTCTCGTACAACACTTCCATCAGTGCCTTTATGATCTGTGTAAACGAATTGAGCAGCCTGAAATGCAACAAACGGGCGATCCTGGAACAGTTAATCGTTCTGCTTGCTCCGTTCGCTCCTCATACCGCTGAAGAATTATGGCATACCTGCGGTCACAATACTACCGTATGCGATGCCGAATGGCCTGTCTACAACGAAGAATACTTGAAAGAAAACTCGCTTACTTACGCTATCTCCTTCAACGGCAAAGCTCGTTTCAGCATGGAACTTCCAGCCGATATGCCTCGCGAAGAGATTGAGAAAGCCGCTCTTGCCCATGAAAATTCGGCTAAGTGGATGGAAGGCAAGACTCCGAAAAAGATTATCGTTGTTCCAGGAAAGATTGTAAACATCGTAATCTAAATTTATTTATATGAAGCTTATAAACAACAAAGTCTATTTTGCTGTACAAGATTACCTGATGATCCTGTTGGGTACTCTCTTGTACGGCTTCGGCTTCAACGCTTTCATTCTGTCGAATGAAATCATCACCGGTGGAGTCAGTGGTATTTGTGCCTTAATCTTTTTTGCCAGTAACGAGATTATTCCCGTTTCTGTGTCTTACTTCGTTATCAACGTTGTTCTATTATTGGCTGCTTTAAAAATTCTAGGACTTAAATTTCTGATAAAAACAATTTTCGGAGTTTTTTCCCTGTCAGCCTCCTTGTCATTCTTCGAATGGCTTCTGAAAGGACAGCCACTTCTACATGACCAACCGTTCATGTCCATTATTATTGGTGCATTCCTTTGCGGGGCAGGTCTCGGACTTGTCTTTTCGGCAAACGGTAGTACCGGAGGAACGGATATCGTGGGAGCTATTGTAAACAAATACAAAAATATCTCCATCGGGCGTGCATTGTTGTTTTGTGACTTCATTATCATCGGTTCCTCATTTTTTCTTTTCCATGATGTTGAAAAGATCGTGTTCGGTTTTGTCGAAATGTTCGTAAGCAACTATATCATAGATGCCGTACTGAACGGAAACCGTCAATCCGTCCAATTCCTGATCTTTTCTCAGAAATACGATGAAATAGCTGAGCGGATCATCCATGACCTGGATCGCGGTTGTACCATTCTCGACGGTGTAGGCGGATATTCCCGCAAACCGGTCAAGGTCGTTGTATTGCTGGCAAAAAAATCAGAATCCGTTTCCATTTTCCGTCTGGTAAAACAAATCGACCATCAGGCCTTCATCTCTCAAAGTATCGTCAGAGGGGTATACGGGGAAGGGTTTGACCAGATAAAAACATAAAACAATCATCCAAACAATTTAAAGCACTTCCATACGTTATATACACATCGTATAGAAGTGCTTTTTTATTCATACTCAACAAACATGAAACTTGTATTCGCAACAAACAACCGACATAAGCTAGATGAAGTCCGGAAAATCACATCCGGATATACCGAAATAGTCAGCCTCTCAGAGATCAACTGCCATGAGGATATACCCGAAACAGCAGAAACATTAGAAGGCAACGCCTTGCAAAAAGCCCGTTGCATAAAAGAACATTTCGGATATGACTGTTTTGCAGACGACACTGGCCTTGAAGTAGAAGCCCTACACAACGCTCCCGGAGTATATTCGGCACGTTATGCCGGTCCCGGACATGATTCGGAAGCCAATATGGACAAACTTCTCCATGAAATGGAAAACAAGAAAAATCGGAAAGCTCGTTTCCGTACGGTAATCGCTCTTATCTTGAATGGAAAAGAATATTTGTTTGAAGGTATTGTCAACGGTACGATCATAAACGAAAAAAGAGGCGAAAGCGGTTTCGGGTACGATCCCATATTTGTCCCCGACACTTACTCACAAACATTTGCCGAAATGGGCAATGATATAAAAAACCAGATCAGCCACCGTGCCGAAGCTGTCAAAAAATTGACTGCTTTTTTATCGAATTACACTTTTTAATATTGTAATTAATATGAGAAATATATTAACTGTCATCTTGCTTTTCTTATTATCATTTCCTGCTTTATCAGTTAATGACAATGACAACACGCTGGGATGGAAAACATATCTCTCCTACAATAATACCGATTGTGTGGAAGAATCCGCAGACCAAGTATTTGTCGTAGCAGAAGGTGCTTTATACACATATGGGAAAGAAGATAACAGCATCAAACAATATTACAAAGGAAATGGATTGAGTGACACGGATATCCAATTTATTTCCTACAACAAACAAACAAAATCACTATTGATTGTTTACAAAAACTGCAATATAGACATTTTAGAAGAAGGTTCAGTAAAAAACATACCTTATCTGTACACGACTACATCTTTAAGAGATAAATCACTTAATTCCGTTATGATTTATAACGAATATGCCTATTTATCCATACAGTCGGGCATAGTAGTTGTTAACATGGACAAAAAAGAAATAACCGATACCTATAACTTATCTAAGAATATAACATCCTGTGCTATTTTCAACAATAATATATATGCTTCCACAAAGGAAGGTCAAAAGTCTACGGTCATATACGCTTCTTTGAATGATAATCTGTTAGACGGATCAAACTGGAAAACTTATTCGATTCCGGGATTCCCATCTGAAAATTCCATAGACAAAATATCCTCATTTAAAAATAAGCTATTCTATTTGTCTCAAAATAAAGGTATCTACTATGAATCGAATGAAACTACAGTCCCTTTGGTCAGCAACACACAAATGAACAATATGAAAATTGTAGGAGAAAAACTGGCTTGCATGGCCACATCCCAAGTTTATATTTTCACAGATACGAAAACTTTTGACCAAATCAACAATCTATCCATCAAAGATATCAGCACTTATCAGACTGACAAATATTGGATAGCCGAAGGAAGCAAAGGTCTACGTTCTATCCAAAGAAAAGGAGCCAACCAGTTCGAAGCCATAAACGAAGCCATAATTTTGGATGGCCCCTACTCCAACAGTTCTTATGATATCGTATCAAAAAACGATAAAATATATATTATACCTGGTGGAAAAAGCCTGACAGGGGATAATTCTTTTAATAAAGCCGGATCGGTCATGATATATGACTATGAAAAATGGAGTGTACTAGAACCTTCCGTCGTTCAGAATAAACTAAATACATGGCCTAAAGACTATACCAGCATTGTCGTCACAAAAAATGATACTGAAAAAGAGATTATTTACGTATCTTCCTTCGGTTATGGCCTTTTTCAATTCATAGACAGAGAACCTTCCGCCGTTTATAACAAAACAAACAGTCCGCTTGAAAACGCACATGGCAATGAGGGCTTTTATTGTCGTGTAGACGGACTTGCTTTCGATAAGGAAGGAAACCTATGGATGACTAACTCTGAAGTGAGCAAAGCTATCAAGATATTGGATAAAGAAGGAAAATGGCATAGCCTGTCTGTCGAGTCGTTAAATGGAAAATACACGATAAACGACATACTCGTCACCTCAAACAATGACAAATGGATCAATATATCTCGCCCTACCAGTCAAGCCTGCCTAACAGTCGTAACCAACAGCAACTCTTTAGATGAAGCGACATCATATGAATTTAAAAACTTCATTGACACAGATAATAACGACTTTTCCCCTAACAATTATACTTGTATGGCAGAGGATAAAAACGGATATATATGGATAGGAACCAATAAAGGAGCTATATACTTAACAAATCCAAAGTTGGCAACGACAGAAAACAATCAATCTATGCGTTGCACACGTGTAAAACTAATCAATGAAGAAGGAATCCCTTATTATTTTCTCGACAATACGATAATAACGACCATCAAGGTAGATAACGGAAACCGGAAATGGATTGGAACGGACGGTAGCGGTGTTTATGTATTGAGCGAAGACAATCAGGAAATCGTCCATCAGTTCAATACATCCAACAGTCCGCTACTATCAGATAAAATATATTCCATAGAAATTAATGAAAATACTGGCGAAGTGTTCATCGGTTCCGACAAAGGTTTGGTTTCTTACAAAGGAGAAGCGACAAAAGGTAAAGATGACTATTCAGACGTGTATGCATATCCGAACCCCGTACGACCTGAATACAGGGACAAAGTAACCATCACGGGATTGATGGATAACTCGATCGTCAAAATCACCGATCTGAATGGAAATCTGGTCTATCAGACTAAATCTTTAGGTGGTCAAGCTATCTGGAACTGCCGGAATACAAAAGGTGTCCGTGTTGCTTCAGGCGTATATCTAGTGCTCTCTGCCACCGAAGATTCAAAAGAAAGTGTAGTTACTAAAATCGCAGTTATAAAATAAAAAATAAAAATCCACTGTGGTATTTGTCTTATTCACAGTGGATCATTTTATCTTGTTTCGTCTATCTAACAATTCTTACAACCCCAACCTCTCCGATATCTCCAGCATCCTCTTGATCGGGCGGATCGCTTTTTCCTGTACTTGTTCATCGACAAATATTTCAGGAAGTTCGTATTTCAAACAGTTGTAAAGTTTCTCCATCGTGTTCAAGCGCATAAAATTACATTCGTTGCAAGCACATGTACTGTCATTGGGAGGAGCCGGGATAAATTCTTTATCGGGACTCTGCTTGCGCATTTCGTGAATAACGCCACTTTCAGTCGCTACAATAAATTGTTTCTTATCCGACTTAACAGTGTGCTTCAAAAGAGCCGCAGTCGATCCTACGAAGTCCGAGACCTGTACGATGGGTTGTTTGCACTCCGGGTGAGTAATGACTTCCGCATCGGGGTATTGTTTTTTCAATTCCAATATCTTTTCCAATGAAAACTGTTCATGCACATGGCAGGCACCATCCCAAAGCAACATCTTGCGTCCGGTAATGCCATTTATGTAATTGCCTAAGTTCCGGTCTGGGCCGAAGATAATCTTCGTGTCTTCCGGAAAACTTTCGACTATCTGACGTGCATTGGTAGACGTTACCACAACATCCGTCACGGCTTTTACAGCAGCAGTCGTATTTACATACGAAATAACCACATGATCGGGATGCTGCTTGACAAATTCCGCAAAATCGACAGCCGGACAGCTATCTGCCAATGAGCAACCGGCATTCAAGTCCGGGACCAGCACTTTCTTGTCCGGGCACAACACCTTCGCCGTTTCACCCATAAAATGAACACCGCAGAAAACGATGATATCGGCCGTCGTCTTAGCTGCCTGTTGAGCCAATGCCAAACTGTCTCCCACAAAATCTGCTATATCTTGAATATCACCTGTCTGATAATAATGAGCAAGGATAACGGCGTTTTTTTCTCTACGCATCCTGTTTATCTCTTCTTTCAGGTCCAACCCCTTTGGGATGGGTGCGTCTATATATCCGATCGATTGGTTTGTCAACATAGTTACCTGTATTAAATGATTGTAAAATTCGATAATCACTAATGAGTATAAACCGCTATTTACAGTCTATCAACAAAGTTATCATCATTCTTTATAACTGATAATCTTTATTTTACTCCTATTATCAACTATAAGTTGATAATGTGCAAAGGTAAAAACTTTATTGATTTTCCCATAGGAAACATATATAAAACGAATAAACAAGCAGGAGGTAATGTAAAAAATTTGCTAAACAAGTCTCAAAGACTTCCGGCAGATATTCACCCAAACGTCTGCGTTCTTTTCCCAAGTTATCCACAATCATATTATCATTATCTTATTTATTCTTTATTTTAAATCTAAATATGATGAATATAATATCCTGTTGAAACAGTTAATACAATTGTGCTATAATACTTGTCCAGTTCGTTATTAAACGATATAAATGACTTATTAAATAGATACCAACATCCTATTTATCGTTTTACATACTGATATCCTTTACTTTATAGACTTTATTAGTATTCAGTTGAAAACAACCTATGTGTAAAAGTTAATGGCAGTTGAGCGCTGTTGATACGTGTATAACCACTGTTGATAGGGCGTAATAAATAATCCGTTATTTTTATTGCATAATAGAAACTAGAGGATGTATAGTGAACAAATTGAATAATGCAAGAACTATTTTTCATTTTGTGTCCACCACTTATCAATAGCTTTTCAACGGTATATCCACATTAATTCACTACTTTTGCAAGCAAAGAAACGATAGCTATGCGCAAGTTAAAGATAACAGAGTTGAATCGCCTGACTCCGGAAGCATTCAAAGATAGTAAAAAGATTCCGTTGGTCGTTGTGCTCGATCATGTAAGAAGCTTAAACAATGTAGGATCCGTGTTTCGTACGTCTGATGCTTTTAGGGTGGAGAGTATTTACTTGTGCGGTATCACGGCTTGTCCGCCTCATGCCGAGATTCATAAGACGGCTTTGGGAGCGGAAGAAACTGTCGATTGGGAGTATTTTGAAGATACGATGGAGGCTGTTGATAAACTGAAGCAACAGGGATATACTGTCTGTGCGGTTGAGCAGGCCGAAGGTAGCACGATGTTGGATAATTTGTTGTTGGACAAGAATAAAAAGTATGCAGTTATCATGGGAAACGAGGTGAAAGGTGTTCAACAATGTGTCGTTGATAATTGTGATATGTGTATTGAAATACCGCAGTATGGGACCAAGCATTCTTTGAATGTTTCGGTGACTACCGGTATTATCATCTGGGATTTCTTTAAGCAATTGTCAGATTAATCCGTTTTCAACAAGTATGACTACCCGTTCCGTCATGGCGTCTTTTCCTTTAGGATCGTATTCGGTTTTCAGGCTGGCGCCGAACATGCCGGCAAATATGTTCCAGAAACCTGCCCGGAAACTACCTAAATAGGCTTTCAACAGGTTGTAACTCGATTGGTTACATTCTCTGTCAATCAGTTTGATAAGCAGTTTTCCTTGTGAAAAGGTCAGTTTTTTCAACTGCGGTTTATATTCCTGAAAAAGTTCTTTTTCCATCCGTTTCAAGTGAGCTTGACGGGATTTTTCGTCGGGGAGTGTCTCTATATATTCGTATGTTTCGATCAGTGTTTCATAAACCATTTTGGCATAAGGTAGTGTGCGCTTTACGTCACGGACCAGTTTGGTGTAACGTGCCTGTTCACGTTTGTTTTTAAACTTGACCGGCGGGTAAATGTAAATTTCCTTCAAGTTAACAACAGGTACCGTATCCTTTCCATCCAGATAAGCCTTTTGTAATCCTTCGGGAACGGTATTGATCTTCAATTTCTGTGCATGGACTCCTATTGCGCACAACATGAATATTATCAATATTTTATACTTGCCTTTTCTCAACATCGTTCACAAAAGTAATTGATTTACGAATAGCAACTACAGATTTTACAGAAAATTCATATCTTTGTGATAATACAAACAACTAAAATCAACAGACTATGAAATATTTTGCCATCTTTCCATATTCATTAATTCTGAATAAGTTACAGCTATGCTATCTGATTGCCCAAAATGAAGATAGTAGAGAACTTCAGGCTGTGAAAAGAGATAATCCGGAAAGTTGACAACTTAAACAAAACCTTGCTATGAAATCAATAAGTTTATTCGTTTTGTTTTGGGCATCTATCAACATTCATGCTGTTGATAACCTTCGTATATCTGATATCCGTAGTTTGGGAATGGGAGGAAACGGGGTTACACAATCTGTTTTGTTTAATCCGGCATTGGTGGCTTTGTATACGGATAAAGTTCTTCATTTAGAATACTTTAATCGTTATGGAGTAAAAGAACTGGGAATGGTTGGAATAGGTTTTGTATATCCGAATCCGTTGTTGTCGGCAGGTGTTGATATCTCTTCTTTCGGATATGATCAGTATAGGGAAACTCTTTTTCGGTTATCGGTAGGGAAACAGCTGAATGGCCGGTGGAGGATCGGCATTGGTTTCCAATATAAAATGTTGCAGACCGAGTTGTGGGAAGAAGTACCGAAGCAGCTTTCCACAGATGTCGGAATCTTGTTTGTTCCCATTGACAAATTGTTGATTGGAATGTTGATAATGAATTTTCCTTCTATTACCATTCATAAATATACTACTGAAACAAAATGTTTTACTAGTTATTCAGTACAAATAGGTTTTCAATGGGAGATAATTAACAGGTTGTTGATAGTAGGAACTATCGAAAGTAATAAAGAACATATGTGGATGGGAAATGCGGGCATTGAATATGCTCCGTTCAAAAACTTTCATATACGGGCGGGGGTACAGACTACTCCCCTCCTGCCCACTTTGGGGATCGGATACCGTCTGACTGGATTTACAGTAGATGTCGCGACTATTTATCATCCGGTTTTGGGAGTCAGTACCGGACTGGGTTTGAGCTATTCTTTTTAATCAGGCTTGACTATGAAACGAATGTTTATAAATCTGTTGGTATATCTGTTAATAAGTAGTTATCAGCTTAAAAGTCAGACATTATATTCTGTTGATAAGTGGATGGAATATATAGAAGAAATGGCTTCGGAAACAGA
>OGUM01000442.1_pt1 | contig 35308 bp, 33 predicted proteins | sample 1553631 | NCBI WGS metagenome assembly OGUM01 (sample SAMEA2580228, study PRJEB22360) | human gut metagenome | biome: human gut; feature: human-associated habitat; material: faeces | place: Denmark | collected 2008/2010 | reverse complement strand
AGCGCCGTGGCCGAATTGGAGAGGATGCGCGCCTCCTTGTTGGCGCCCTGGTGGAACCATTCGATGCGCACGGAGGGTGCCAAAGCCTGCAGCGAGCGTGCAAAACCGCGGCCGCCGTTATTGCTTTCGATACGCATATTGTCGCAGCGGGTGTCAAGAATCAAGGAAACCAACTTCGGTTCGGTAATCTCGACATTGTCTTTCGTAAACAGGACATCGGTAATGAAATACTTTGTACCGAATACTTTGGCAATCGGTGCACAGAAATCGTCGTCTCCTTCGTCGGCCACATCGGTAGCACCGATCACGCCATCCGGCTGTTTACCTTCGATATCTGCCAGCTTGAAGCGGTTCAATTCTGATTTTGGGAACAACAACCCAATAGCCTCGATCGGTTCCTGCATATACTCGGCACACCAGATGGAATCGTCCGTTTCCTCCCGCAATTCGTGATAATACTCCGTTGTATGCACATCCTCACAGAAAGAACAATCGTTCTCATCCAATGCGGCAATACGGATAATCTCGTCATACTTCCCCATTTCCTCCATACGACCAAGAACATCCGTAGCCGACCAACGGGTACCGATGTCGATCGAACAACAGTTTCCCTCGATACGAGAATCATGTGTTCCCTGCTTCCAAGACCAGACCTTTTCGTTATTGGTGTCAGATAGTGCATCTTCCAAACTCTTATACAAGTCGTCGGTCATGGCCAACATAGACGCACCGAAACCGATTACCGTACCGCCTACACCAGCCCCGAAGTAACTCACCTGCCGGGCAGCTTCCAAGCTCCAGCCATGCACGTTCTGTTTATCACCACGAGTTTTACATCCGGAAAAACTTCTTTGAACCGGGAAGAGCGGACAATATCACGGGTATCGTAGGACAGTTTGTTGTACAGCGTATCGGAGCAGCAGTTACGCATTACTGACTCCTCCGGGAAATGGCCAAGCATCCAGGCAATGAATAACGACGAAATATATGACTTCCCGGCTCGCGGAGGCATAGACACAGCAAGCCGGCGGATACCAGCCATATATGACTCGTACACCCGCGTAAAAGCATCAGCGACCTTCTTCAAGAATAGTCGCTTGGCAAAGAACTTAGGATCATGGTAAAGACAATATGACCAAAAGTCATTATTCGCCTCCCGTCTCCTCAGTAATATTGCCGCTTTCGCCTGTTGTATTAATATTTCCCGATTGTTCTTTTTCGCCATGGATAATAGCCCTTAACTCTTCATCTGTCATACTCTCCAGGTCATCGCCCAGCTTATTACCAATCTGCAACTCTTTCCGGTCGCGCCACTTCTCCGGTTGCCGGTTCTTCAACCAAAATATCGCTGCTGTTGTATCTGCCGGCTGATGCTTCTTGATATGCTTCTCTCCTACAACCAAGCCATTCTTGCAGACAGTATGTGTTTCCTCGAAGTCGTAACCGATTGCGCGGTTGTACAATTTCGAAGCAACATTAGAGTCTGCAATATCCTTTCCTCTTTTTAAGGAGTCAAGGAATTCTGGATAATCTTTCTTCCATTTGTTAAGAGTTTGCTTTGATACACCAAAAAAATCAGCCAATTCGTCATCGGTAGCTCCTAACAAAGCATAATTCTCCGCTAGTTGAATATACTCCTCCCGAAATAAACTTTTTCGACCTCTAGCCATATCTTTTTATATATTATAGGAAAAGAGAGAATGATTCTGTCATTCTCCCCTCCCTCTACTTCTACATTAATTCTGCCATTTCTTTTGGCGATTCTGATAGATAAAGATTAAAAAACAAAAAGAGTTTAAATCACTTATACATCAAAGGATCCTACTCGAATCCTTTTTCATTTATCTCATCATCTTCTGTTTTTTCTGCATATACCTGCACATACTGACCAAAATTAAAGATATTGATTACAACATCTTTTATTGCATTAATCGTATAATACATCAAAAACATCAGAACAAATAAACATACCCAATTGTATGCATTTATAAAACTGCTCCAAGCTTCAGGTAGCGATATTTCTGCTTTTACAACAATACAGGCAAATGCGCCTACAATAGTTGTCAAAAACATCATCCCCAAAACAACTGCAAAAATCGTATTCAAAGACTGAAATAAAGAATAATCTTTACCTTCTTCCTTGAAATTAATCAATCCTCGAACAAACTCAGAGTTGCTCAATCCCATCATTAAAGCATAGCCTGACAAAGTAAACCCAAGCATATTTGGACCCACAGATAGAATTGTCGAAGCAACATACTCTATTAAATCTAAAGAAGCTTTTCCCGAAAAGAAACAGATAGCAAAAGAAACTACTGTTAAAACCAGCGGTAACCAAATAGATTTTTTTAAGTTCTCTCTGGAATATATCTTCCAGACAACTCCCCATCCCGGATAATAAATAGTCTTCATAAATCAGTTTCTTTTAATATATAACATCTATTCAGATGTTTTTTCTCCAAATCCAGCAATAGAACGTATCATTTTTTTCAATGCAGAAATAGGACTGTCAATAAACTCAACCACCTTTACCATTGGATGATCTATTGTCCGAATAGGATGAATAGCTCCTTTTTCATCTATTTCGCTTGCTTCTACATATCCATTCGATGCGCTTAATTCTACAAAACCTGTTATCATCTCACTTCTAGTTACATCAATAGGAATTTTCTTTGAACCACTCAAATCAAGCACAGCCTTTTTAGGTCTACTTCTCTTTAACTGATCGTCTATTAGTTTTTTCCATCCTTTATTATTGTCATTATTAGAATAGGACACTACCACCTTTAACTTAGACAACGATGTTGATTTAATAATTCGATCTATCAGTTCTCTATCTTTTTCTGTATTAACTTGATAGTCATCCTTATCCAGAAAACGATTTAAAGCACTATTCAAGAAATCAAGTATTTGAGAACCGGAGGTTTCTTTATCTAAGAAAACAAGTCGATGGTACTCTGGGAAAAAATAATATTCCCAAGTCTTTAATCCAAGTCCTTTTTTAGGATCAGCACCAGAAGGGACCACTTCGTTTGTATCACTATCTAAAGCGGGGGCCTCTGGATCAAAAAAAGCTTACCATCATCTGTTGTATAATAAGTTTGAACTCTTGTATATCTATCACCATAAGTGTTAACTGTTATCTTATCTTCAAATATCTTCTTAAAATATTCAATATAATTCTCAGTCTTTTGAGCTTCTTCGGGGTACAGTACTATATTGATAATCTTTACTTTTAATGCTTTTATAGGATTACTTCGTTTTGCCATATTGCTTAGATTTAAATGTTATCGGGTAAATATACGATTTATTAAATTTTCCACAAATAATCAGAACCTAAAAATCAATATATATATATATGTAATAATTATAACAGATACTGCTGCATAACCTGGATAGCCTGTTCCACGCTCCGAACAATCACATACTTACTACCCGCCATCTCAACCTGGCGTTGGTATTCCTTTTGCTCTGCAGACTGTTTACCTGTAGATGTCTTGAACTCTAGACAAAGAGAAGCATATCCCTTTTTCGGTATCTGAAGGATTACATCGGCCACTCCACGTTTAACGCCTTGGCGCTTCATATTAGCCGCTTCTATTTTATGCCGGCTGCCACCGTTCGGGACTGCAAAAAGAAGTCGATCCGGCAAATTAGGAAAGAATAAAGGAACCTTGCTGAAAAACTCCGACTGAATCCGAGCTTCTTCGTTATCATGGTGTTGCTTTTGTTTTGGAGGGTTCTTTTTATCAGAGTAGCAATTATAGCAAACTGGTCCTTCTTCTGTATTGATTACTGATACTGTTTTCTTGTTACAGATGATACAACAATGTTCCTTCATATCCTATTTTAACTAAGATATATAAGAAAAGAAAGATGTTCCTCAAAATAGAAGAACATCTTCCGAGAAATAAAATATCTATTAACTATTTAGTCCTTAGATATCTCCTTTCATCATTAAAGCTATTTTCTCAAGTTTGTAGGCAAATTGATTTATATCGCCGATTAGATGTCCGGACAATAAAAAGCTGTGGCAGGCACGTAACGCGAGGATAAACCAAATGCGCTCTATTGGCTCATACTCACCAAGGAAATCACGTTTGAAGCGAGGCTTGCGATATTTCAAAAGTTCTTTGTAGCAGGTATCTGACAAACCTTTCTTGTTTTTCTTGAATCCATTAGGATAATACTTCGTCAGAAATAGCATAACCTTGTGCCTAAAGTCGTCACGATAACAGGCCATATTATCCAACGAATTTTGCCGAGTCTTCAAGCAATAGTTGTAGGCAATAGACATGAAATCGAGCAAAGTGGTGCTTTGATAAGGTAAATAGGTTTGCACGTCTTTGGCAAAGCTCTGCATTTGGAAGAATTGCTTCACGCTAAGAGGATCCGGATTATAATTGGGAACTAGTATTCTTACATATTGTTCTCTCATGACCGGCCTCCTTTCTGTTCCTGAAGTTTCCGATTGAGCTTCTGATTCTCTGCAAAGAGCTGGTTCATGATGTGGCGTTGGTAAGAGAGCATACCTTCAGTTCTACCGAGAGCACGCCCGGCATCGAATGCGGCTTGCAGTTCTAGTGTGGAGTACTTACCCATTTCGGAGGGTTGAGCCGTTGGTTGTTGGGTACTATTATTCCCCGACAAATCAATGTTACGCTGTTTGGACATAATACAACATTGTTTGTTATAAGTGGATAGACAAAAACGGTTTCGCCTGTCCCATTGTCCTACACCAGCGCGGCAGTTACGGCCATTAAGCCGTATCATGGGGGTACGAAACCGTTATACTTTATTAATACGTTCATGTATGGGCATAAAAAATGCCGACACAAAATATGTTCGGCGGTCACCCGCCACGCTGATAAATTAGGACGGTGCAAATATGAGGAGTTATTTTAAAATATGCAAGAGAGAAGTAAGAATTATTTTTTCAAATCTATTTTTTCCCCGCGGCGCGGCTATATTCACGCCTTTTGTATCGGGGAAAAATACACACTGTGAAATTAATAAAATTTTTACAGATAAAGTATTGACAAACGGCGATAATATTAATAATATCTATACTATAAGAGGCACGGAAATTAATTCCGCTTTCCTCGAAAACAAAAGGTTGATTTTAAAATTATAGTATAAGGAGAAATAAAAATGTCAACTTTTGAAAGAGTCCAGAAAATCATTTGCGAGCAGCTCGAGATAGACAGCCATCTTGTTACCGAGGATGCATCTATTTCCGGAGATCTCGGCGCAGACAGCCTTGATCTTGTCGATCTCTCTATGTCCATCGAAGAGGAATTCAACCTCGAAGTTCCCGACGATGTTCTCGATCATGTCAGAACTGTCGGCGATATCGTTAAGTTCATCGAGGACAACGCGTAATTTATATAATCAATAACAAAGGGGCTGTTTTGTATTGGATTCAATATGAAACAGCCTTTTTTACTGCGACGGAGGAATATAAAATGATACTGAAGAATGCGGATATTTTCGATTCCGAGTTTGCTCTGCGCCGCGCGGATGTGCGCGTTGAGGACGGCAAAATAGCTGAAATAGGCGAAATTTTAAACGGCGGGGAGGAGCACGATCTTTCCGGATGCGTTATCCTGCCCGGCTTTATCGACATACATATCCACGGCTGCGGGGGAGCGGATTTCTCCGACGCTCAGCCGGATACGCTCGAAACCATGTCGCGGACTCTCGCGAGTTTCGGTGTAACTTCGTTCTGCCCCGCGTCGATGACTCTGCCATATGACAGGATAGAAAAGGCGTTTGAGAATGCGGCGGGATATCTCGGCAAGGAGTGCGGCGCATATATCCACGGCATCAATATGGAGGGACCGTTCCTCTCATATGCAAAGCGCGGCGCGCAGAATCCCGAATATCTGCATGAGCCGGACATAGACGAGCTCAAAAAGCTCGATAAAATCTGCAAAATAAGACTTGTGTCGCTGGCACCCGAGCTTCCGGGAGCTATAGAATTCGCGCGCGAGGCGTCGAAGATATGCACGGTGTCCGCCGCGCACACCGCCGCGACATTTGAGCAGGCGGAGCTCGGCTACAAAAACGGAATAACCCACACGACGCATCTCTTGAACGGCATGGATCCGATATATAACCGCAAGCCCGGCGCGGCAGTCGCGGCGCTCAGAGCCGAAAACGCCACGGCGGAGCTGATAAGCGACGGGATGCATATCCACCCGGCGTATCTCGCCCTGCTCTATAAAATACTCGGCGAGGACAGGAGCGTCGCGGTCAGCGACTCCATGTGCGCCTCGGGTCTCGGCGACGGCGAATATGAGCTCGGCGGCACGACAGTGTATGTAAAAGACGGCAAGGCTCTGCTCGCCGACGGTACGATAGCCGCGAGCACGACAAATATTTTTGCTGAGTTCAGGAATATAATCAGCTTCGGCGTGCCAGTCCGCCAAGCGGTGAAATCCTGCACGATAAATCCCGCCCGCGCGATAGGCGTCGACGATGTGACGGGCAGTATAGCAGTCGGCAAGCGCGCCGATTTCACTGTTCTTTCGTCCGATTTGAAAGAGCTCGAGTGCGTCTATATAAAGGGAAAAAGGATATAAAAAAGTATGCAAATCGCCGCTTGTGTGGTATAATATAGTATCTTAGACTCAAAGCTCGGAGGCTGAACATGAACTTTCTTGTTATTGACGGCAACAGCATATTGAACCGCGCGTTTTACGGCATAAAGGTGCTCACGACGAAGGACGGCAGATTCACCAACGCCATCTACGGCTTTATGAATATTTTTCTGCGCCTCAAGGATGAGTGCCAGCCGCAGGCGGTGGCGGTCGCTTTTGATGTCAAACAGCCGACTTTCCGCCATGAGATGTACGGCGGCTACAAAGCGACAAGAAAGGGTATGCCCGATGAGCTCGCGCAGCAGATGCCCGTGCTCAAGGAGCTGCTTGAGGCGATGGGCGTGCCGATAGTTGAAAAGCCCGGATATGAGGCGGACGATATTCTCGGCACTCTCGCGCGCCACAGCGGCGACGCCGTCTGTACGATAGCCACTGGCGACAGAGACAGCCTGCAATTGGTGTCCGACAGCGTCAATGTTCTGCTCGCCGCGACGAAGATGGGCAGACCTGTGACCGACAGATACACGCCCGAGGCAGTGCGCGAAAAATACGGCGTTGAGCCAATAAAGCTCATTGACATAAAAGCCCTTATGGGCGACAGCTCGGACAATATCCCCGGCGTTGCGGGAATCGGCGAAAAGACCGCCGGCGATTTAATAGCCCGCTTCGGCTCGATAGAATATATCTACGACAATATTGACACGATAGATATCAAACCCGGAGTGCGGGACAAGCTGAAAAAAGACAGGGATATGGCGTTCCTGAGCAAAAAGCTCGGCACGATAAACTGCGATATCCCGATCGACAATAACCCGCAGAGCTATATTCTCAGAGCCCCCGACAATTTCAAGGTCACAAGAATGCTCGCGGATCTCGAGATGTTCAAGCTCATCGACCGCCTCGGGCTCGAGATATCAAACACAGCCTCTGAGCCGCAGAAAGAGGAGAAGCCTGTCCCGCTCTGCGCCGAGGATGATTTCGGCCAGCTGATGACGCGCCTTAAATCTGACGGCGAGAGCTATTTTCTCTGGGACGGCGAAAAGTGCCGTTTCGATCTTGGGGACAAAGTGCTCGTGTGCGACTGCGAAAACGAGAATTTTTATCCGTTTTTTATAAAGCTGCTCGAAGATAAAAATATAAAAAAATACACGGCGGACATAAAGTCGCTCTATTCGTTCGCGCAGGGCTGTTCGGCTCAGTGCAGGAATATGTGCGGCGACCTGGAGCTTGAGGGCTATGTCCTCAACCCCTCCGCCTCGTCCTATGATGCGCTGCGCCTTGCGGGCGAATATTCGGCGGCAGTGCCGGTTGAAAACGGCGATGAAAACGACTGCGCCGCCGCGTCGCTGAGAAGATTATTTGCGGCGATGGACAAAAAAATTGAGGAAAACGGACAGCAGAAGCTGCTTCATGATATAGAGCTTCCGCTCGCGCATGTGCTCTCTTCAATGGAGCAGACGGGCTTCGCTGTTGACCGCGACGGAATCGCGGAATTCGGCAAACAGCTCGGCGAGAGGATAGCCAAAATCGAGCAGGAGATATACGCTCTAGTTGGCTACGAGTTCAATCTGAACTCGCCCAAGCAGCTCGGCGAAGCGCTGTTTGAAAAACTCAAGCTGCCCGCGAGAAAAAAGACAAAAAGCGGATATTCGACCGACGCGCAGGTGCTCGAATCGCTCGAAAACAAGCACCCCGCTGTGCGCGATATCCTCGAATACAGAACGCTTTCAAAGCTCAGGTCGACCTACTGCGACGGTCTGCTCAAGGTTATCGGCGAGGACGGGCGTATCCGCTCGACTCTGAATCAGACCGAGACGAGAACCGGCAGAATCTCATCGACCGAGCCGAATCTTCAGAATATCCCCGTGCGCTCTCCGCTCGGGCGCGAGATGCGGAAATTCTTCGTCGCGCGGGACGGATATGTGCTCGTTGACGCGGACTATTCGCAGATTGAGCTTCGCGTTCTCGCCCATATTTCGGGCGACCGAAACATGATAAAGGCGTTCAACGACAACACGGATATCCACACTGTGACCGCGTCCGAGGTCTTTGATATGCCGCCGCAGCTTGTCACTCCGATAATGAGAAGCCGCGCGAAAGCGGTCAATTTCGGCATAGTATACGGCATCGGCGCGTTCTCGCTCGCCAAAGATATCGGAGTCAGCCGCAGCGAGGCGGATGAGTATATAAAAGGCTATCTCAGGCACTATTCAGGCGTTGACAAATATATGCACGACGTGGTCGAAAAGGCGAAGAAAGACGGCTACGCCGAGACGATGTTCGCGCGGCGCAGATATCTGCCGGAGCTCGCCGCATCGAACGCTAACACCCGCGCTTTCGGCGAGCGTGTGGCGCGCAATATGCCCATTCAGGGCACGGCGGCGGATATAATCAAGATAGCGATGATAAGAGTCTACGAACGCCTTGAACGCGAGAATCTGGCGGCGAAGCTGATAATGCAGGTGCACGATGAGCTGATAGTCGAAGCGCCGGAGAACGAAAAAGAGCGCGTGAGCGCGCTGCTCAAAGAGGAAATGGAGAACGCTGTTAAGCTCTCTGTGGCGCTCACTGCGGATGTCCATTCCGGGCGCACCTGGTATGACGCGAAAGGCTGATAAAACGGAGGAAACATGAATCTGGTTTTTGTTTGCACGGGCAACATCTGCCGCAGTCCGATGGCGGAGGGGATGTTCAAAAAACTGCTCGAAGAAAAAGGGGAGAGCGGTATAGACTGCTCGAGCGCGGGACTTGCGACCTTTGACGGACGCCCCGCGAGCGACAACGCGCAGGCGGTCGCCCTCGAATACGGAGTCGATATCTCGGAACACAGATCTCGTATGCTGACCCGCAGCATCGCGCGCAAGGCAGACCTGATAGTCTGCATGACCGATGAGCAGTATGAGATGCTCAACCGCATGATTCCCGACGAGAGACTCTATGTGCTCGCCGGCGGAGTTGACGACCCCTACGGATGCGATATTGAAGTTTACCGCGAGTGTGCGAAGAAGATAAACGGCGCGCTGCCGGAGCTTTACGAAAAGATAAAGAGCGGGAGCTGATCGGTATTTTTGAAGTTGAAACGGTCCCGATGACGGAAGAATATATAGGCGGCGTTGTGTCGCTCGAGCGCGAATGTTTTTCGCATCCGTGGAGCGAGAAGTCGCTTCGGGAAGAGCTTGATAACGATCAGGCTCATTTTCTCTGCGCAGTCGCCGACGGATGCGTCGCCGGATATATCGGTGTGCAGGAGATAATGGGTGAGGCGTATATAACCAATGTCGCCGTGTCCGAAAAATTCCGCCGCCGCGGGATAGCGGAAAAGCTGCTCGAAGAGGCGGAGCGCGGCGCAATAAAACGCGGCTGCGTGCTGATAACGCTCGAGGTCAGGGCTTCAAATGACCCGGCGAAGGCGCTCTATAAAAAACGCGGCTTCAAAGAAGTCGGAACAAGAAAGAATTTTTATTCCGATCCGCGCGAGGACGCGGAGATAATGACAAAGTTTTTTGACAGATGAGGGTGAGCGAAATGAAGATACTTGCAATCGAATCCTCCTGCGACGAGACCGCTGCGGCGGTCGTCGAGGACGGCAGACGTGTTATTTCAAGCGTCATAGCGTCGCAGGTAAAGGAACATATACTCTACGGCGGAGTCGTGCCGGAGATAGCGTCAAGGCGCCATGCGGAGGCGATATCCGGCGTTGTCGGTGAGGCACTTGACAGAGCGGAGATGAATGTCGGCGATGTTGACGCGATAGCCGTCACATATGCGCCCGGGCTTATCGGCGCGCTGTTAGTCGGCGTGAATTTTGCAAAGGGACTCGCATTTTCCGCGAACAAACCGCTCGTGCCCGTGCATCATCTGCGCTCGCATATTGCGGCGAACTATATAACCCACCCCGACCTTGAACCGCCATTTCTCGCGCTCGTCGTCTCAGGCGGTCACAGCCACATAATCGAGGTGCGCGACTACACGGATTTTCATATTATCGGCAGAACGCGCGACGACGCTGCAGGCGAGGCGATGGACAAGGCGGCGCGCGCCATGGGGCTCGATTATCCAGGCGGCGTGAACCTCGACAGGGTGTCCAAGAACGGCGACCCGAAGAGCTACAAGCTTCCGCGCCCGCATGTTGACGGGAGCGAATACGATTTCAGCTTCTCCGGACTCAAGACTGCTGCCGTCAATATTATCCACAACGCAAAGCAAAAGGGCGAGGAGATAAGCGTGCCCGATCTCGGCGCGTCGTATATCGAGGCGGTCGTAAGATGCCTGCGCGAAAACACCGAAAAAGCGGCACTGAACTTCGGCTTCGACAAGATAGTCCTGGCAGGCGGCGTGTCCGCAAACTCGCGCCTGAGAGCGGAAATGACCGATATCTGCAAGGCTCATTCATGGTCGCTGTTCATGCCCGAGCTGTCGCTTTGCGGCGACAATGCGGCAATGGTCGGCGCCCAGGGCTACTATGAATTCAAGGCTGGAAACATCGCCCCGCTGACCCTCAATGCACGAGCTTCGATGCCTATTGATGAAATTGATAAATTTTTATCAAAAAAGGTCTGAAAGTTAACAGTTTCGTCATTGAAAAACCGAGTTTATTGGGGTATAATACATACTGGGTAAAGATGGTACCTTTCTTAATAGATTAGACGAAAGGAGTCAAATATCATGAAACATTTGACACAGAACAAGACAGTGATCGACTGGATCGAAGAGAAGATAGCTCTTGTATCTCCCGACGAAGTCATGTGGATCGACGGCAGCGAGGAGCAGCTTGACGCTCTGCGCGCCAAGGCATGCGAGACCGGCGAGATGACCAAGCTCAACGAGGATCTCCTCCCCGGATGCCTGCTTCACAGAACCAAGCCCAACGATGTTGCGCGTGTTGAGAACCGCACATTCATCTGCGCCGAGAGCGCGGATCAGGCAGGTCCGACCAACAACTGGATGGATCCCGCTGAGGCTTATAAGATGCTCTATGATATAGCCAGAGACAGCTATAAGGGCAGAACAATGTATATTATTCCTTATTCGATGGGTCCTGTCGGCTCTCCGTTCTCGAAGATCGGCGTTGAGCTGACTGACTCCATCTATGTCGTTCTCAACATGGCTATCATGACGAGAATCGGCAAGAAGGTTATGGATACTCTGGGCGACAGCAACGACTGGGTTCGCGGACTGCACTGCAGCTGCGACATCGACCCCGAGAAGCGTTATATCTGCCAGTTCCCGCAGGATAACACCATCATCTCCGTCAACTCCGCTTACGGCGGAAACGTCCTCCTCGGCAAGAAGTGCTTTGCTCTTCGTATAGCTTCCTATCAGGGCTGGAAAGAGAGCTGGCAGGCTGAGCATATGCTTATCCTCGGCCTCGAGAATCCGAAGGGCGAAGTCAAATATATCTGCGCGGCATTCCCGTCCGCCTGCGGCAAGACCAACCTTGCCATGCTTATCCCGCCCGAGGGATACAGAAACAAGGGCTACAAGATCTGGTGCGTCGGCGACGATATCTCCTGGATTAGAAAGGGTCCCGACGGCAGACTTTATGCTATCAACCCCGAGAACGGTTTCTTCGGCGTTGCCCCCGGCACGAACGAGAAGTCCAATCCCAACGCGCTTGCCGCGACAAGAAAGAATACCATTTTCACAAACGTTGCGCTTAACCTTGACAACAACACCGTCTGGTGGGAAGGCCTCGACAAGAATCCGCCCGAGAACGCCATCGACTGGCAGGGCAGACCGTGGAACGGTAAGACGAGCGAGGAAAAGGGCGCTCATCCGAACAGCCGCTTCACCGCTCCCGCTGTCAACTGCCCGTGCATCAGCTCCGAGTTTGAGAATCCGGCAGGCGTTCCGATCTCCGCTATCGTCTTCGGCGGCAGAAGAGCTAAGCTCGCTCCGCTGGTCTATCAGTCAAGAAGCTGGAATCACGGCGTGTTCGTCGGCTCGATAATGGCTTCCGAGACCACCGCAGCAGCAGCCGGCGCAGTCGGCGTTGTCCGTCGCGATCCCATGGCTATGCTTCCGTTCTGCGGCTACAACATGGCTGATTACTGGCAGCACTGGATTGACATCGGCGCAGGCCTCGACGAGGATAAGGCTCCGAAGATATTCAACGTCAACTGGTTCCGTAAGGACGACGACGGCAACTTCCTGTGGCCCGGCTTCGGCGACAACATGCGCGTGCTTGAGTGGATCATCAAGCGCTGCGAGGGCAAGGTCGACGCAGAGGAGACCGCTATCGGCTTCGTGCCCAAGGCTGAGGACATCAACCTTGAGGGCATCGAGGACGAGGTCAGTGAGGATCAGCTCAAGGAGATCCTGAGCGTTGACAACTCCCTTTGGGAGGACGAGGCAAAGGGCATCGAGGAGTTCTACGCTAAGTTCGGCGACAGACTTCCCAAGGCTCTGAGTGACGAGCTCAACACCCTCAAGGCTAATCTTGAGAAATAATTAAATAAAATTGCGGCAGACAGGTTTTGTGCTTGCCTGCCGCTTTTTATTTCGGACAGCGCTTTTGCTCGCGAATTGCAGCACAAATTGTAGGGACAGCCCTTGCGGCTGTCCGATATCGGCGCAGCCGATACGAAGCCGCGATAACTCAAGTCGCTGAATGTCAGATAATTTTTTGTGCGCTGTCGGCGTAGTTTGTTATATTTATTTACTTCAATATTTTAATTTATCGCAAAAAACAACAGCCGTGATTCTCAACGAACCACGGCTGCTGATATTTAATTTTGCTTACAGTGTCTCAAATCTCTTTACGCCCTTGCGCTTGAGCCTTGAAAAGGATATCACGGTTATTATTGCTATGACCGCCGTCGCGATCATCAGCGCGAATACATTCGGCAGCACCTGCACCGCGAACAGATAGACTGCGATGAGCACGATGATATACGCCCAGCCGAGGCACATCGCGAGCATGATGCCGAGACTCTGCTTGACCGCTCCGCTCTCACTGCTCCAGGTGAGATTAGGCATCCTGATGTTCACTCTGAGCCCCGAAACGGCGCATAGGAGCGTGAATATCTGCGGTAGGATAATCATGACCGCCGCCGTGAGAAGCTCCGGCTTGAGGGCAATACAGAAGCATATGCTGCATATCAGTGCGGGGACGGCGGTGAAGAGCATATGGAGCTTCAGCTTCGCTCTGAGAATCTGCCACGAGGTGACGGGGAGCGAACGGGCTATCCAAAGGCTCTTGCCCTCGAGGGATATCGCGGGCGCGGTGAGTATATTCATAGAAGAGAGCAGGCATAAAAGTAAGCACGCGAAGGTCGGGGCATATTCCAGCAAATCCTCATCCATTCGGGTGACAACGCCGATAAACCAGTCGCTTTTTATCAGCGAGAAAACAGCGACGGCTATCATAAACAGCGCCCCGAGCGAGCAGTTGAGCATATAAGACGGGCTCGAGAGGAAGTGGTTTATCTCGCGGCGCAGAAGCGCGCGGTCGGTGCCCTGCTGCTTGACCGTCTTCTCTTTGTAGACTGTCTTTGCGGTCTTTCCGCTGCTCGTGACGAGTTTTAAGAATGTGCGCGACATTATGAGCCATGTCGCGGCGAGCAAGGCGAGAATGATGAGTGAAATTATAATTGTCGGCAGAACATCGCCCGCGAACGCCTTGCCGAAAATATAGAGCAGATAGGCGGACGTGCGCACCTTTGCGGCAACAGCCGCGCTATTTGCGACGATGCCGGTGATTATCTCATTCGCTCTGAAGTAGACATAGTAGTAGCCGCCGAGAAACGCTATTGAAACTATAACTGTTATAATGCTCTTGTTTTTTAATTTAACTGCGATTTTTGCAACGACCCAGCCGAGTATGCACGACAGTATAAGCACGAGAACAGTCATCATAACGGCCATTATAACGGCGGTTATGCCGGATATTCCGGGATGCGCGGTTATGAAATACACGCCGACGGCGGGTATTACCACAACGCCCGAATACATCAGCCCCATGAGATAGACTCCGATGAGGCGCGCCGCCATAATATCGCGCACTGGAATGGGCATCGAGAGCAGAAGGTCGTTGTCCTTTGCGTCATAGAGGCTCGAATATGTGTTGAACACGCTGCCGAAAACGCCGAAAAGCGCAGCGGTAGCGCCCATAATGGCAAAATAGAGCCAGCTCATGCCGTAGGTTATCAGCGGGCGCATCGAATATGACATATAGCAGAACATTCCGCCGATAGCAAAAATCATGAGCAATATGAACAGCACTATCGAGAACGTCGCCGAGCGTGCAGACTTGCCCTTGCCCGTCTTGCGGTCAACGAAGAAACTTTTATTGAGTTCGAGAAGCTGTTTTTTTATCAGTGTTTTCAGCATTCTTTTCCCTCCAGTTCGAGGAACACGTTCTCAAGGCTGGAGTCGCCCTTGACCTCTTCCATTGTGCCGGAGCGGATGAGCTTTCCGCTTTTTATTATCGCGACCTTGTCGCAGAGCTTTTCGGCAACTTCGAGCACATGGGTCGAGAAGAATATTGCGCCGCCGGAGTTGCAGACCTCGCGCATCATGCCTTTTAACAGATGCGATGCGGCGGGATCGAGACCGACGAAAGGCTCGTCCATGATAATTAACTTGGGCTCGTGGATCCATGCGGAGATTATCGCGAGCTTCTGCTTCATGCCGTGGGAATACGCCGAGATGGGCTGCGCGAGGTCGGCGGTCAGCCCGAACATATCGGCATATTTATGTATGCGCTCGCGGCGGTCGTCAGCGCTGACGCCGAAAATATCCGCGATGAAGTTCAGATATTTTATTCCCGTCATGTATTCGTAGAGGTCGGGGTTATCGGGAATATAGGCTATGATTTTTTTGCAGGCGAGCGGGTCATCTTTTATCGAGATGCCGTTTATCGTTATCTCGCCCTCATCGAACTGCAAAATGCCGACAACGGATTTTAGCGTTGTGGTCTTGCCCGCGCCGTTGTGGCCGATGAAGCCGTATATCTCGCCGGGCGCTATATGCAGCGTCAGGTCGTCAACAGCCTTTTTCTCGCCGTAGGTTTTGGTCAGGTTTTTGATGTTAAGCATAATGTCTCCTTTTCGTCCGCTGGGGCGGACAGATATCTTTTCCCTTTTCTATATTAGTATATTTTACGCTGCCGGTCAATCCGGCGGTGTTTTATTTTACGAACTCTTCATAAATCGCCGCGAATTTCTTTCCGCTCGGTATCTCGTGCGTTATGAACTTTCCGTTATAGAACAGCGAAAATGCGGTGTAGGCGCAGGGCGCGTTTTGAGCCTGCTCGCGCGATGAGATATGCACGGCGCTCAGCGGAAGATTCATATCGTTTGCCATGTTTTCAATTAGCGGAACATATTTCGCCGTAAACGGGCACTGGCTTGTATAAAATATCTCGAACCCGTTGCCGTCAGTCTGAGCGCTCTTTGCCTGCTCACGAAAGCGCGGAGCGGGCGCGGACGGATCAAACGGCAGATACATCAGCTCGAAATACGGCTCTGCCGAATCGGTTTTTATGAAGCCCTTATATTTCAGATATTTCGGGTCGGCAAGAAAACTGCGCTTCTTCGCCGACGAGAGTATGCAAAGCCCCAATTTGCCCTTTTCGCGGCTGTCGCGGATACATTCGTTGAGCAGGTCGTTTGAATATCCGTGTCCTTTGAAAGAGCCGGAGACCCAGAGACAGTCGATGAACATATAGCCGGGCGCGTCTATCGGCGCCCATGCGTTTTCGGCGGGGATATACTCAATAAAGCACTTCCCGCGCGCGTCGGCTTTTAAAAATACCAGACCCTCGCCGAGCCTTTCGGCGAGCCACTGCTTTTTTGCAATGACCTGCGGGTCCTTGGCGTTTGATATGGCGCAGCATATGTGCTCGCTTTCGAGATTTTCGGGTGACAGGCGAATGTAGTCCATGGCGTCCTCCAATAACAATTATAAAACGCTTGTTTTATAACAACTGTTATAATTATATCACACTTTTTGCCGATGTCAACAATGCAGATTAAAAATGATATTTGTCGAATTGGGCTTTATATTTTCGCCCTGAGCCGCCATTTTACACTGAATAAAAAATAACCGCCGCGAACTTTCAGATGAAAGATACTGCGGCGGTTATTCGGCTGTTTTTCAATCCTGATGTAATTCGTCTTCAGCCCATTTAATCGGGTTGTCGTCAATATATTGCCATTTGACTTGATAATCGTATTCGTCACGGATTATATGGTCATAAAAACCTTTTTGCCAAATTGATTTTTTGTATTGCTTAGTCACGGAACCTTTGAAATGTTGTGTTATACGGCAATGCGTGACAATATTGGCTTTCTGTCATCTATGCAAATTGTGATAAAATATGCTCCGTTTTGCGAATAGTCGTAATCTTTCAGCCTGTTAGGCTTTCTTCTCTGCTGTTCCATGGCATATATTTCACTGCGCAAACTGGCTGTTGTAGAGCTTCGTATAGAATCCGTTCTTTGCGAGCAGCTCCTCGTGCGTGCCCTGCTCGGCGACCTTGCCGTCTTTCATAACGAGAATGCAGTCGGCGTGGCGGATGGTCGAGAGTCTGTGCGCCACGACGAACGAGGTGCGCCCCTGCATGAGCGTGTTGAACGCATCCTGAACTTTCAATTCAGTTCTGGTGTCTATCGATGAAGTCGCCTCGTCGAGGATGAGCATCGGCGGCTTCATGAGCATGACGCGCGCGATGCAGAGCAGCTGTCTTTCACCCTCGGAGAGTCCGTCGTCGTCGCCGATGACGGTGTCGTAACCGTTTTTGAGGCGCTTTATAAAGCTGTGAGCGCGTGCTGCCTTGGCGGCGGCGATTATCTCTTCATCCGTGGCGTCGGGCTTGCCGAACGCTATATTCTCGCGGACGGTGCCGTTCTTTATCCAGGTATCCTGGAGCACCATGCCGAAATGGTGCCTGAGGCTGTGGCGTGTGATGTCGTTTATATTCTCGCCGTCAACCTTTATGCTGCCGCCGTCAACGTCGTAGAAGCGGAGCAGGAGATTGATAAGCGTAGTCTTGCCGCATCCTGTCGGACCGACAACGGCTATTGTCTTGCCGGACGGGGCAAAGAAATCGAAGCCGTCGATGAGCTTCTTGCTCTTGTCATATGAGAAGCGGACATTGTCGAACTCCACGCTTCCCTCGGGGTCGCTGAGCGCCGAGCAATTTTCGTCCGACGCCTCGGGTTTTTCGTCTATGAGCTCGAATATTCTTGCCGCGCAGGCGAGGGCATTCTGAAGCTCTGTCACGACGCCGGAAATCTCGTTGAACGGCTTTGTGTACTGGTTCGAATAGGCGAGGAAGCTGACGAATCCGCCGACGGTCACCATGCCGCCGATGGCGAATATTCCGCCCATGAGCCCGACTACGGCGTAGATAAGATTGTTGATAAATCTGGTGGTCGGGTTTGTAAGCGACGAGAAGAATATGGATTTGAGCGAATATTTGCGCAGCTTTTCATTGCTCTCGTCGAATCTTTCAACCGCTCTGTCTTCATATGAAAACGCCTGAACGGTCTTTTGATTCTGTATCATCTCGTTGATGAGCGCGGTCTGCTCGCCGCGGGTCTCGGACTGCTTTTTGAACATCGAATAAGTGCGGCGGGCTATAAAACGCGCCGTGAACAGCGATATCGGGGTCAGCACGACGACCGCGAGAGTGATGAGCGGCGATATAGTGAGCATGAAAACGAGCGTCACGGCTATCGTGACAACGCCCGTGAACAGCTGGGAGAAGCCGAGAATCAGTCCGTCGGCAAACTGCTCCGCATCCGCCGTTATGCGGCTGACGATATCGCCGTAGGGGTGGGAGTCGGCGAACGCCACGGGGAGGGTCTGCATATGCGAAAACGCCTTTGAGCGTATATCGCGCACGGTGTTGTAGGCTATGCGGTTGTTGATGATGTTCATCACCCACTGGAGCACTCCGCCGACTATGGCGCAGATCAGAATGCCGAAAAGACACTTCTTTATGACTTCAAAATCAACGTTGCCGTGCAGCTTTATTCCGTCTATCGCGCGTCCGGCGAGGACGGGGATATAGAGCGAGAGAATGACGCTTGCGACGGAGAGGATGAGCGAGAGAAACAGCAGCAGCTTTGAGCGGCCGATGACCGCGATAACGCGCTTGAAAACGGTTTTGTTCTTCACGGTTACGCATCCTCCTTTTCAAGCTGGGAATCGAAAATTTCTTTGTAGACTTCGCACGAGCGTAGAAGCTCGTCGTTCGTGCCCATGCCGACTATCTCGCCCTCGTCGAGGACTACTATGGTATCGGCGTTTCTTATCGCCGCAACGCGCTGGGACACGGTTATGACGGTCGGGGCAAAATCGGTGTTTCTCAGCGCCTTGTTCAGCGCCGCGCCGGTGGCGTAGTCGAGCGCGCTCGCCGCATCGTCGAGGATGAGCACCTCTGGTTTTCTGACGAGGGCGCGGGCTATAGTCATTCTTTGGCGCTGACCGCCCGAGAGATTTTTGCCCTCCTGTTCGAGGACGAAGTCGAGCTGTCCGCTCTTGTCCTCTATCATCTGCTTTGCCTGCGCCGTTTCGAGCGCCTGCCAGATTTCTTCGTCTGTGGCGTCCTGCTTGCCGAAGCGGATATTGTCCCTGACAGTGCCGGCGAACAGGGCTTTTTTCTGCGAGACGACGCCTATTTTCGAGCGCAGAGCCTTTGTGTCGTAGTCGCGCACGTCAACGCCGTCAACGAGCACACACCCGCCGGTGACATCGTAGAATCGCGGAATAAGATTGACGAGCGAGGTTTTGCCCGAGCCGGTCGAGCCGATAACGCCTATCGAGCTGCCGCGCTTTATTTTGAGGTCGATATTGTGCAGCGATTCTTCGCTGCCGTTATATGACAGGCACGCCTTGTCAAACTCGACCGAATATTCGCTGTTTTCGTTGCCGTCGGTGACAGTGCCGGGGACGGTGGCGGGCTCTATATCGAGCACCGACTGTATACGGTTGCCGCAGGCTATCGCCTTTGTGACGCTGATTATGAGATTCGCGAGCTTTATCAGCTCAACGAGGATCTGTGACATGTAGTTATAGAGCGCAACGACCGCGCCGCGCGAAATGGCGCCGGAATCAACGCGTATTGCGCCGACATATATCAGCGCGATTATCGCGAAGTTTATGAGCACGAAGGTTGCGGGGTTCATGAAAGCGGATATCCTGCCGACAGCTGTCTGCATCTCGGTCAGGGCGTTGTTCTTGGCGTCAAAGTCCTCGATTTCTTCATCCTCTTTGCAAAACGCCCTGACAACGCGGGTGCCGAGCAGGTTTTCGCGGGTCTTGCTCAAAAGCCCGTCTAATTTCTGCTGAACCTTGCGGTACATCGGTATGCACACGAGCATAATCGCGAACACGACCGCAGCGAGAGCGGGCACCGCAACGACGAACACGAGCGACGATTTTACATCGACCGTGAACGCCATTATCACCGCACCGAAAACGACGAACGGCGAGCGCAGGACGAGACGCAGGGTCAGGTTTGTTCCGGTCTGAACCTGATTTATGTCGCCGGTCAGGCGGGTTATGAGCGTCGGCGCGCCGAGCGAATCGAGCTGGGAATAAGAGAGCTTGCCGATATGCTTGAAAAGCGCGTGGCGGATATCGGTAGCGAAGCCGACTGACGCTTTCGCCGAGAAATACTGCGCCACAAGCGTACTGCAAAGACCCAGTATGCCGAGCAGACCGAGCAGCAGGCAGCGTTTGATAATATAAACTTTGTCGCCGTTCTCTATGCCGACATCGATTATAGTTGAGACTATCAGCGGAACAGTCAGCTCGAACGCCACTTCAATGAGCTTGAAAAACGGCGCGAGAATACTTTCAATTTTGTATTTTTTCAAATACTTCAAAAGCTTTGACATGCTATTCTCCTCTTGCTTTATACTGCATTCTATAATGGTATATAATACCCTAAATAATACCATGAAAACAGGCGTTTTTCAAGACATTACGGACATTACGATTTCTTGACACAGACGGGGAGCAGTGATAAACTTATGCGTTGTAGAAAAGAAACGGTGTGGTGAACGATGAAAGAAAAGGCTCTCAAAAAAGAGGAAGAGCTTCTCGAATGCGAAAAGCTCTGGATATTTGCCGTCATGATAGCGGTCGGCGGATTTTTCGGCGCATATACTTATGTTCAAAAGGGCGGCGTGTTCTGCAACGCGCAGACGGCGAACTTCGTGCTCATGGCGGTTCAGCTCGGGCGCGGGAACTGGCGCAAGGCGCTGTATTATCTTCTGCCCGCTTCGGCTTATCTGCTCGGCACGGTCATTTCGGAATTTCTGCCCAAGCATATAAACCGCCGCAAGATAGTTCGCTGGGACACGGCGTTCGTGGCGTTTGAAATGGCGTGGATATTTGCGCTCGGCTTCGTCCCGGACGATGCGCCGCCGCAGATCTGCCAGGTGGCTGTGAATTTTATCGCTTCGATGCAGTTCAATACATTCCGCCAGGCGAAAAAGATTCCGATGGCGACTACCTTCTGCACCAACCATGTCCGCCAGGTCGGCTCGAACCTCGTCAAGTGGCTTCGCAGCGGTAATAAAGAGGCGCGCGGCAAGATGTTCGCGCATCTGCTGATGATAGGCTCGTTTGTCGCGGGCGCGGTCGCTTCAACTTTTCTCTGCGGCTATCTCGGCGGCAAGACCATCTGGTGCGCCGAAATATTGCTCACGATAGTGTTCTTTGCGCTCCTGCGTGCCGATCTCGGCGAGGAACATGATAAACTCGATGTCGTTCCGCACGGTCATTGATGACAAGCTGTTAAGCTTTACATGATTTATAAATAAAAAAATAAAAGCTCCCATGCGTCCCCGAATGTGTTGATATATCGGGAAAGTCGCACGGGAGCTTTGATTTTTGCGCTAAAAAATAGACTTTATAATTGTAAAGTAAATCGCTTTACAATTTATTTTAGCCCATTATGGGTATCTCAAGGAATGTGTAGGTGAAACAATTGATAATATAGAAAATAAATGCGGCTGTCGGGACTGCATATCCCGCGAATTTTTTCGCTTTGCTATCAGAAAGTGAAGAATACATCGCTGCGCAGGCGATGAGCGTGAACATCTCGGTGTAGTAAAAAACGCGCTGACCGGAGGCGTAGACGGACGAAGAGAATCCGAGCACTGCGGCGCAGCAGACGGCGGCGCTGAACAGCACGCCGACGGTGAAACCGAGCTTTTTGTTCTTTTTGATGAGCGCCGCTATAAGAATGAAAATACTAAAGAGAAAGACAAAACAGAGCGCGATAACCGCGAATTCGAGCGGAAGATAATTGCCGCTCTTGAACATCTTTTCAAAGCCCTTGTCCGGGGTGGTGCGGCGGATAATAATATATGCGGCGTTGACTCCGACGCACAGCACCGAGGCGAATATTGCAAAGACGGATGTGATTTTCTTTATTTTCCGCGAACCGCCGAACGCTTCATATACCGATGCGCCGAGCAGAACGAGAAAAACGACAGTTGTTATCAGCGAGAAGAAAAATGAAAATGCAAAATAATTTGAAAATCCGCAGAGCAGTCTTTCAAATATATTCATTTTAGAGAATCTTTCAAAACCCGCTGCCGCCTCCATCGCTCCGCGCCCGCGAAGTCCGGGTGAGAGAACTAACACCGCGGCGGAAGCCGCGCTCGGCAGGAGCGGAATGAATTGACGGAATCTTAGCCTGCGTTGATATGCCGAAAAAATCAGCAGAATCGCCTGCAGCGCGAGCGCCGCGGCGCAGGACTGCTCCTGAGATGCCGCGACGACAGAAGCAATCGCGGCGGCGACATATGCCATGGGATTCACGCGCCCGCCGAACACCTTGAATGTGAGCGGAGTCACCGTGATAAGCAGGGCGGCGAACGGAACGAGAAATGTAAACGAACCTGCAAACCAGAACGCCGACGGGTTGAGGCATGGCAGAAATACTGCCAACGGCACCGAGCAGGCGAAGATATATCTCTGTCTTATATCTGTCTTTTCGCCGAAAAAGTCCGACAGGCGGCAGAGAAAATACATTATATATATAATCAGCGCGGCGATGAACAGCTTCCAGAAAATGAGCGGCAGGCGCAGAAAATTTATCATCAGCCATTCGCCGACTATCCGCCCGGACACGGTCGTGTACCGCTCGTGCAGCCAGCTTGTTACCGTGAATCCGTTTCGGTGGAGTATGCCGAGAAAGTGACCGTCGTCGGTTTTGAGGATCAGCCGCGTGAACACCGTGCAGAAAAACAGCACGGCGGCGGAGAATGCGGCGATTATCGAGCGCGGAGAGTTTTGAAATTCTTTCAGCTTTTCTCTCATCTTTCGCCACCTCCCGCCAACGCATACGGATTTTCGGCGGTTCCGCTTCCGCAAAGAACGAGAATACCGCTGCGAAGATACATCGCCGGGCATACGCCGCACAGCTCGTCCGCCGCGAGCGTTTTATAGAATCCGCCGGTCGTGGTGACCGCCGTCACGCTGCTCTGATTTGTCGAAACCGGCGAGCTTGTCCAATACCAGCAGTATTTGCGCAGAGTTAAATAGCGCGAAGTATCATTTTTGATGCACTGCTCGGTCGGGCTTCTGCGGCGGTCGGCGGCGCTTATATTTTTGAGCATATCTTTTGACGGCAGAAATATTGAATCGCCGTTTTTGTCAGGCGATATGAGCGAAAGGTCATTATCTGAAAAATTCTCCGGATTTAAAAATCCGCTCTCCGAATTGAGCCATGCGCGCAGGGGAGAGGCGAGATAATCGGAACTGCCGATGCCGTCCTCAGACGGGTCGAACGCCCTGCAGCACAGCACTTTTTCGCTCATGAGCAGAGTTTTGCCGCCCGTTTCGATGACTCTCCATATAATAGGCTCGCCGAGATATGAGCCGATGGCTATTCTGTCGCCGCTCTTGAGCGTGACTTCCCGCGATTCATTTCCACCGACGCTGACGGACGAAGAAAACAGCAGGTGAGCCGATGCGCTTTTGATTTTTGCGCTCCCGATAAAAGTCAGCGCAAATAGCAATATTGCCGCAATTGCAGCCGCTCTGAAAGCCTTTTTCATCGTCTCACCCCTTCTGCTTTATTTTACATATACTATGTCGAGCTCGTTGCAAGGTCCGCCCAGCTTCTGCTTCCCGGCGGAGTTGAGCCCGAGCATGCCGTTTGCCGCGAAAAATTCGCTCCCGATAACGCACGGCTTGTTGAGATTCTTGAGCTGAGTCGCTTTTGTGCCGGTCGTGTTGCCGATGCCCTTGACATACATCGACGAGCAGTTGCCCCCGTTTAACAGGAATGCGTTTCTCGCTCCGTATGCAATGAGAACTTTCATCATATTGTCGAGCGGCATAAATTCGCCGACAGCCAGGATATATTTGTTCTCCGATATCTGCGCGAACACCGTGCGGTTGTGATAATAAGTGTCGTGCTCGTTGGTCGCCTTGCCGTTTGTTATGACTTGCCACTGATAGCGCAGGGAATTGTAAACGCCCTGCGAGATATACGATTTGCAGTTCTCGTTTGTGAGCGTTTCGACTTTCCATGTGCCGTTTCTGTAGATCAGCAGTCGCTTTTGCCCGCTGCCGTCGGTCGAAACTACCGAGCCGTTGCGAATTGTCGGAGCGCCTTTTTTATATGTTGAGCCTGCCTCGCCGTTTATTGCTATGAGCGCGCCGCTCTTTCTGCCCATATCCTCAACCCTGCCGACATTCGTGCCAAGGAGCTGTTGACTCGATGCAACACCGATGTGCTCGGGCGAGCAGGTGATTATCGCGACATTGATTATGGGCTGATAAGTGACTGTCTTGTCGTAGTCGATAGCGCCGTCAGCGTTCGCTTTTTTGAAAGCCTGAGTTATCTGCGGCCCATAGGCTATTCGGTGGATTTCTATATTCACTCCGTTTGAATTGAGTTTCCACGCCCTGAGCACTTTTGCGCCGGCGATGCTTTTGACGCTTCCTGCGCTGACTTCAAGCTTGCCTTTTGAAGCTGAACCGGAATTATTCGATTTTGCAGTTGTTGCGGGCTTCGATGCCGGCTTATCTGCCGTCGGTTTCTGCGTGTCCTGAGCAGTGCTCTCCTCTGCGGATTCGGATACCGCTTCTGAACTTGCCGCTGTTTCTTCTGCGCTCGTCTGCGCATTGACTTCTGCCGCAGTTGTGTTTTCTGCCGCAGTTGTGTCCGCTTCGGGCGTTTTGCTGCCGCACGCCGTGAAGCTCATGAGAATCAGCAGGCACGCGAGCAAAAGCGCGAATAATTTTCTTGTCATATGTATCCTCCTCCTGAATATTTCTTCCAAATCGATTATATCATTGTGCCTCGCTCAATTATATGCTGCAAGCGCATTTTGACAAATAATTTTTCGTCATTTTGCACTCTTTTTTATATAGTATATGTGTATAATCTTTCGCAATTTCCGCTTTAATGCGCTGATACTTTATGATATAATTAAAGCAGCGGCGGGCAAGTATGCATATGCTAACCGAACTTGCCGCGCCCGATATGCATCGTTTGTGCATAAATTCTCTGAAAGGGTGAAGATATATGAAATATGCTGTAGTTCTCTGCGACGGCATGGCGGATTATCCCGTTGAGGCTCTCGGCGGCAAGACGCCGATGGAAGTTGCAAAGAAGCCCAATATCGATGCGCTCGCGTCGAAGGGTGAAGTCGGACTTGTCAGAACCGTTGCCGCGGGACTCAAACCCGGCAGCGATGTTGCAAATATGAGCGTGCTCGGTTTCGATCCGAAGAAGTGCTACACAGGACGCTCGCCCCTTGAGGCGGTCAGCATCGGAGTCAAGATGAGCGAAACGGATATCGCTCTGCGCTGCAACCTTGTCACCTTGAGCGACGAGGCGGATTACGGCGCAAAGACCATGCTCGACTACTCCGGCGGCGATATCTCGACCGAAGAGGCGGCGCAGATAATCGAGACCGTGCAGGAGCATTTCGGCAGCAGCGAATTTGATTTTTACAGCGGCGTGGCTTATCGCCATTGCCTTATCGTACATAACGGCACGACGGATCTCGGCAAGATGACTCCTCCGCATGATATCTCCGGCAGAGTTATCGGCGAATATCTTTCGACTTCGCCGAACGCCGAAAAGCTCATTGCCATGATGCGCGAGAGCTACGATCTTCTTAAAGATCACCCCGTGAACAAGAAGAGAATAGCCGAGGGCAAGCTCCCCGCAAATTCTATCTGGCTCTGGGGCGAGGGAAGCCGTCCTGCTCTGCCGTCCTTTGAAGAGAAGTTCGGCGTGAAAGGCAGCATCGTCTCGGCAGTCGACCTGCTCAAGGGCATCGGCATCTGCGCCGGCATGAACACCCCCGAAGTCGAGGGCGCAACCGGCTATATCGACACGAATTTCGAGGGCAAAGCGAACGCTGCAATCGACGAATGGCGTAAAGGTCAGGACCTTGTCTATATCCATGTCGAGGCTCCCGACGAGTGCGGCCACAGAAACGAGCCCGAGAATAAAGTCAAAGCAATCGAGCTTATTGACAGCCGTATAATGCCTATAATCCTTGACTATCTCAACACTCAGGATGATTATAAAGTCATGGTTCTGCCGGATCATCCGACCCCGATATCGACCCGCACCCACGCATCCGACCCCGTGCCGTATCTGATTTATCGTAAAGGCAAAGAGCTTGACAGCGGCGTTGCGAGCATAAATGAAAAAACAGCATCCGAGACCGGCAATTTTGTTGATCCCGGCTTCGACCTTATGGGTCATTTTCTCAAAGACTGACAAAAAGGAGAGAACAAAATGAGCTTTAATATAGAAACAAAGTGCGTGCAGTCCGGCTACACTCCGAAAAACGGCGAGCCGCGCGTTGTGCCGATAGTCCAGAGCACGACATATAAATACGAATCGAGCGAGCAGATGGGCAGGCTCTTCGATCTGCAGGAGTCCGGATATTTCTACACCCGTCTCCAGAACCCGACAAACGACTGCGTAGCCGCGAAGATAGCCGACCTTGAGGGCGGCGTCGGCGCGATGCTCACTTCGTCCGGCCAGGCGGCGTCGTTCTTCTCCGTTTTCAATATCTGCTCCGCAGGCGACCATGTCGTTGCCGCGTCCGCGATATACGGCGGAACTTTCAATCTTTTCAATGTCACGATGAGAAAGCTCGGCATCGATTTCACTTTCGTTCGCCCCGACGCTACGGAAGAGGAGCTCAACGCGGCCTTTAAAGATAACACCAAGGCAGTGTTTGCCGAGACTATATCTAATCCCTCGCTCGTTGTGCTCGATATTGAGAAGTATGCGCGAGCGGCTCATTCCCACGGCGTGCCGCTGATAGTCGACAACACTTTCCCAACCCCGATAAACTGCCGCCCGTTTGAGTTTGGCGCGGATATAGTTACCCATTCGACCACAAAATATATGGACGGCCACGCGACAAGCGTAGGCGGAGTTATAGTTGACAGCGGCAACTTCGACTGGACTCAGAACGACAAGTTTCCGGGACTTACAACTCCCGACGAGTCGTACCACGGTGTTGTATACACCGAGCAGTTCGGCAAGGCTGCATATATAACAAAGTGTACGACTCAGCTCATGCGCGACCTTGGCTCAATTCAGTCCCCGATGAACGCATTCCTGCTCAACCTCGGGCTTGAGACTCTGCATCTGCGTATGCCGCGCCATTGCTCAAATGCTCTCACCGTTGCAAAGTTCCTGAAGGCTCATCCGAAGATTGAGTCCGTCCGCTATCCCGGCCTCGAGGGCGACGAATACTATGACCTCGCGCAGAAGTATATGCCAAACGGCACCTGCGGCGTCATTTCGCTGAGAATAAAAGGCGGCAGAGAGGACGCGGTCAGGTTCATGGACAGCCTCAAGCTCGCGGCGATAGTCACCCATGTTGCGGACAGCCGCACCTGCTGTCTGCACCCGGCGAGCACAACTCATCGCCAGCTCACCGCGCAGGAGCTCGACGACTGCGGAGTCTATGAAAATCTCGTCAGACTCTCCGTCGGAACGGAGAATGTCGATGACATAATTGCCGATCTCGACGCGGCTCTCGCGAACGTCTGATATTGGCAAAATAGACAAAAATCACGCGTAAAATTTTATGCATAAAACCCGGCTGCAAGTTTTCCTGCAACCGGGTTAATTTTTTGTCACTGCATATGCGGCTTATGCAGAATATTTCCATATAGTTATTAAAATCAAACTGTAAAGTTTTTTGCTTTACGCATATATTCTGAATAGTCATCAAAACATAAAAGTTATCCACATTATCCACATAGTTATCCACATTAGCAAGGAGGAAAGCTTTACCGCTTGCGGAAAAGAATCAATGAATAATTGTTGAATATCGAATGAATGTCAACGAATAAATTCAAAAGTGCGCAAAAAATACCGCCCGAATTTCTGAAGGAAAAAACACGGGCGGTTTCAATATTTTTATGTTGCTCAGTCGATGAACGGGAGACTTCTGACGAGATCGTTTATCCCGCCGAGCGAACCGTGGAAGAAGCTGCGTATCATTTCAAACACAGTCATCGACGCGGTTATCGCAAACAGCACTCCGACGATTATCGCAATAATAACTGCGAGTCCCACGCCGACCGCGAGACCTATCAGCGTGAACTGACCGATGCCATTGGCGACCTTCGGCTTGTCGCTCTTCCATATTAGATAGAGCACGAGGCTGACGAGCGGCAGAAACCATAGCAGCGGACCGAAGAAGCCGAGGAAAAATCCGAGAACTTTCCATCCGCCGGTGCTTTCGCTTTCCTGCTCGGGCTTCTTGTTCGTTTTCGGCTGAACGGGTGCAGGAGCAGGCAGGGGAGCCGGCTCTTTCGGAATATCATTATGTACGGGCTGAGTATCTTCTGAGGCGGTCTGCTCCTGTGCCGCGCGTCTGGCGTCGCTCTCCGCGAGGCTCACCGGTTCGCCGCAATATGGGCAGACCTTGAATCCGTCTTCGAGCTGTTTTCCGCAATTTCTGCAAAACATAATATCACTCTTTCGTTTTTGTGTCCGCGCAGATTACTTGTCGCCCGACTTCTTTTCGAGCTTGCGCTTGTTGCCTTTGTCGTCTATTATATATGTATTGTCGAGCTGGGCTGTAAGGCTCGCCTTGAAATCGGCGACATACTGCTTTTTGAGGCCCTCCCATTCGGCGAATTCCTCTTCGCTCAGATCCCTCTCCTGCGACAGGTGATAGAGATCGTTCATGCGCTTTATCTCTTCTTTTTTCATGTCTGCCTCCGTGAGCTTATATAATACATTTATTATATACTATGCCGGGGATAAAGTCAATTTGAGCGGTAGATTGTCGATTTTATCGCGCTATCGGCAAAATTTTTCGTAAATCATAAGCGAGCAAATGGTATGAAAAAACGAGAAAACTTGAGAAAAACGGAGATAGCAAAACATAAATTAAAATTTAAAGAAAAAGTGCTTGACAAGCATAGAGCGATGTGGTAATATATCGTAGCATTAAGAAATCGGAGGTAACAAGTATGTCAACTTATATGCCCAAAGCGGGCGACATCACCCGTAAGTGGTATGTCATCGATGCTGCCGGTAAGCCTCTCGGCAAGGTAGCAGTTCAGGCTGCCGTCCTTCTTCGCGGCAAGCATAAGCCCACATTCGCTCCTCACGCCGACTGCGGCGATCATGTAATCATCATCAACGCTGAGAAGGCTGTCCTCACCGGCAACAAGCTCAACCAGAAGATGTATTATCATCACACCGGCTATATCGGCAACATGAAAGAGGTCAAGTACAGCACCCTCATGAAGACAAAGCCCGAGTTCGCTGTCGAGCTTGCAGTTAAGGGTATGCTGCCCGATTCTACTCTGGGCCGCACCGCTCTGACCAGACTCCGCGTTTACAGAGGCGCTGAGCACAAGCACGAAGCACAGAAGCCCGAAGAGTGGGCTCTTTAATGAAGGGAGGCAATAAATAATGTACGATTCAGTTCCTTACTTCTACGGCACAGGCCGCAGAAAGAAATCAGTCGCCAGAGTCCGTCTTTATGCCGGCACCGGCAAGATCATCATCAACGACAGAGAGATTGACAATTATTTCGGCCTTGAGACCCTCAAGCTCATCGTCCGCCAGCCTCTCGCTCTTACAGGCACCAGCGAAAAGCTCGATGTCATCTGCCGCGTCAACGGCGGTGGCGTGACCGGCCAGGCAGGTGCTATCCGCCACGGTATTTCCAGAGCACTCCTTCAGTATGATGCAGAGCTTCGCCCCGCACTCAAGAAGGCAGGCTTCCTGACCAGAGACCCGAGAATGACCGAAAGAAAGAAATACGGTCTCAAGGGCGCTCGCCGTGCACCCCAGTTCTCGAAGCGCTGAATTTTTACCGCTTACAAGACGAATATCAGCTCCCGGGCAGCATTGCTGTTCGGGAGCTTTTCTGCATTTTTGAAGGGCTTTTTGTGCCCGGCAGCTTTTTTTGGAGGCAAACTCTCGAGTTTGCGGCTATTTCTTGAAAAATCAATGCGTTGTGATATAATTAATATTGAGAAATGAGCTTATAAAGGAGTGACTTGTTCGGAACAGAAAATATAACGGACATAAGAGAACCGAAGCCCTTGCTCTTTTGGCGCAGTGCGGCATATCAAGGAAAGGTAACAGGAAAATGAAAAGGCGCTTTATTTCTTTTGCACTCGTGTGCATTCTCTTGCTGATTTTTTCCGCGTGCTCATCGAAACAGAACAATGACTACGGAGGCGATCCTATGGAATTTAAAAGCTTTAAGCTGACGGAGAACAACTGCTCGGCACAGAACGCCGTGTATGAGGGATGCAAAACAGAGGACGGAGTACATCTTGAGTATTATATGAGCTCGAACGACTGGGATAACGAGCTGTCCTGCTTTGTCGAATCCCGCGACATCATCCGCTCGGTTGACGGGGACGAGAATCTCTACCGCGAGGTGTGCGCCCTGTTCGGAAATTGCAGAATAGATGAATGGGCGGGCTTCCGAGGCGCAAATCCCCCCGATGTTCTCGACGGAAGCTCGATGAGCTTTTCTGCTGTCTTGGCGGACGGAACGGAGATTGAGGCGAGCGGGAGCAATAACTTCCCGAAAAATTACCAAACATTAAGAGCCGGGATTAACAGGCTGATAACCTCGAATAAAATAAGAAGCACCGAGTTTTCCGAAGGGAGCTATGCGATTTCGCTGCCCAAAAGTTGGGTAGGCGTAGTCAGCGCCGGTTTTTCGGAGGGCATGGTGACGTTTTCCGTCGATAAAACGGACGGCGATGAGCTCACGTTCTTTATAATCGATACCGGCAACGGCTATTCCTCGGACTCCTACAAGGGCAGAGTGGAAGTGGGGCGGCTTGTTTCGGACGAAAATACCCTGTTTGTTACGGCGCGCGACCATTATCGGATAAACGCATACTCGGAAAAAGTTTCCGATGCCGCGCTTGCGCTTTGGGAGACCTATGAGAGCGACAAGCGAGCAATAATCGAAAGCCTGCACGGCATAAACGGGTATGAGCTTTATCCCGAGGACGGGTCTATTCTGCATGAGACCGACGCGCGGGATTTGGCGGATAAGGCGCGAAGCCTCTGGCTGACTCTGAATTTTGCGGGCGAGTATTCCGCCGGGGAGAAGCCCGTGACAATAAGATTCAGAAAGTATATTCCAATGTTCCCCCAATACCGGTATGTGACCACGATGGAAGAGGTTCGCAAAAAATTTTTAGAGGTCTTTTCCGAGGAGTTTACAGATAAAATACTGAGCCAAGCTGTCGCCGACAGGGATTTGATAGAGCATAACGACAACATATATGTAGCATATAAGAAAAACGACGGCGAAGTCTCCTATAACAGCTGGATGCATCACGTCGAGGATGACGGCAACGGGAATTTCACGGTTGTTATGGCCGTAAGAAAACGCTCGGTTGACGATATCATCTATGTCAAGCTGCCGACAGGGAAAAATGCGGAGGGAAAGTTCGTGTTTACCGATTACCCCTATTGGGATAAATCAAAATAATTCTCGCGGACATACTCCGCAGGGAACGAAAAGTTTTCTTGTAAATCGCCGCTCTGCGTGATATAATCATATCGATAAAATTTTATCAAAGAGGGGATTTCTATGAAAACCGCAATTTACGGCGCAGGGTCGCTGGGCACCGTGCTCGGCGCATATCTCGCAAAGGCGGGCGTGGATGTCGATCTTATCACGCGCAACCGCGAGCACGTCGACGCGCTCAACAGAGACGGCGCAAAGATAATCGGCACCGTCAATATGACCGTGCCCGTCCACGCGCTGACTCCCGACGAGATGACCGAAAAATATGAGCTGATAATCCTGCTGACAAAGCAGCTCGACAATGTCAATGTTCTGAAGAATCTTCAGAAGAACATGACCGATGACTGCATCGTCTGCACGCTTCAGAACGGACTGCCGGAGCTCTCTGTCTCCGAGGTTGTCGGCGAGGACAGAACGATGGGCTGCACCGTCGCTTGGGGCGCAACGCTCCACGGAAAGGGTGTTTCGGAGCTTACGAGCGAGCCCGACAGCATGAGCTTCGGTCTTGGCAGAATGAACGGTCAGAAGGACGACAAACTCATGCAGGTCAAGGCTCTGCTTGAGAAGATGTGCCCCGTAGAGGTTGAGGATAACTTCATGGGCGTGCGCTGGTCGAAGCTGCTCATCAACGCCGCATTCAGCGGCATGTCCGCCGTTATCGGCGGCACTTTCGGCGACGCCGCAGAGAACAAGACCTCGCGTGTCTGCTGCCAGAACCTTATAAAAGAGTGCATCGATGTCGCCGCGGCTGCGGGCATAAAAATAGAGCCGGTTCAGGGCAAGGATATAGTGAAGCTCCTCGATTACAAGGGCAACGGCATAAAGAAGAAGATATCCTTCGCGCTCATCCCAATCTGCATCAAGAAGCACAGGCTCCTCAAGGCGAGCATGCTCCAGGATCTTGAAAAGGGCAAGAAGTGCGAAGTCGACGCGATAAACGGCGTTGTCTGCGCCTACGGCAGAAAGTACGGCGTGCCGACTCCGTATAACGACAAGGTCTGCGAGATAATCCATGGCATTGAGGACGGCAAGTATACATATACATTCGACAATGTAAAGCTGTTCGCCAACCTGCCGAAATAAGAGGCATATTCGGCATAAACCAAATAACAAACCCCGACTATGATTTGTAGTCGGGGTTTATGCTGTTCTGCCACGCAGAATTGCAGATGGTACGGGACGCCGAAATGTGCGTAGAAGCACGTTGTTTGTCGAAGAATCTATTTTGGCTCCCCTGCAGGGGAGCTGGATTGGCGAAGCCAAGACTGAGGGGTTTAACCCGCTATGTAAAAAATAGAATCAATAAAATTTTTTAAGCCCTGTTTTACAGCTTCTCCGCAAGCTCGGCGATATCTGTTATCTCTCCGCTGAGTTCAAGGAGATATTTGCGGGTATCTTCGTCTCGCATAAGATATTCCCCGGCACGGCGCACGGCTCTGTAAAACCTTCGGTCGATTTTCTCCGGGCAGCGGAGCAGCGGACACATACCCGCGCGCGGGTCGGGCACAGGCACTATAACAATTTCATTTTCGCGCTCGACCGTGAGCGGAAACAGCGGGAATATCCTGCACGCAAGCGGTCTTTTGCGCCTGTCGCAGCCGCCGCGGCAGACGACAACAGGCTCGCCGAAGTTGCCCTCGGAATCACTTATTTCAAAATCCATGCTGCTTTCGAGCAACTCTTTTTCGCCCGGGAACAGACCCATGCCGTCATTGTCCCCGCCGGAGCAGCAGCGCGCCGAGCAGAGCTTTCCGCAATTAAAAGGCTTGAGCGGGGTTATACTTTCAAGCTCGTCGAGCGCCTTTTGCAGCCCGCTTTTGAAATTGTTTTTCATATATCTACCCCTCCGAGCACTTCGCCGACCTTGCCGCAGATCAATAGATCGGCTCGCGAATCCGCCGAAGTCGGGCTCATATTGATAACTACAAGATGTTTGCCGTTGAAGTAGTTCACAAGCCCCGCCGCGGGGTAGACAACCATGCTCGTCCCCGCGATTATCAGCGTGTCGGCTGAGGCTATCGCGCTGACCGCGCCGCGCACCGTTTCGTCGTCAAGAGCCTCTTCATAGAGCACGACATCGGGCTTTATCACCCCGCCGCAGGAGCAGTGCGGCACGCCTTCGCTGTTTATCATATAGTCAATATCAAAGCTCCTGCCGCATCGCGTGCAGTAGTTTCTGAGCACGCTGCCGTGCAGTTCAAACACATTTTTGCTCCCCGCTGCCTGATGCAGACCGTCTATGTTCTGGGTCACGACCGCCGAGAGTATGCCCCTCTCTTCAAGCTCGGCGAGCTTTCTGTGCGCGGCGTTCGGCTTTGCCGAGACGGCATATGAAAGTATTTTATCGCGATAGAATCTGTAGAAATCCTCCGTCTTGCGCTCAAAGAAAGTGTGGCTGAGCATTTGCTCGGGCGGGTAGTCATATTTCTGATTATACAGCCCGTCAACGCTTCTGAAATCGGGTATCCCGCTCTCCGTCGAAACGCCCGCTCCGCCGAAAAATACGAGCGAACGGGACTTCGATATTATCTGCGAAAGTTCGTTTTTCATCTGTATCACTCCGTTTCTGTCGAAGATAATTATACCATTTTCCGCACGAAATCAAAATATTTTTTACAGATGCGGCTCGAAAAATCCACAGTATTTTTATAGAGATTCAACAAACTTCGGCTTTTTCGGGATTTTTTTGAGATTTTCTATTTACAAACGCTTTTCATGCTGTTATCATAGGGACAACAAGACAGTGAGGTCATCATTATGAAGCTTTCAGCAAAACTGACAGCTAAATATTTTCCCTATTACTTTAGCTTTACCTACTTTTACGGTAAGGCTTATTTGCGTTTGACCGCAGACAGGGAAATGACAGCACCGAGCCGCGCTTAAGGCGCACAAAACTTGGTAATCTCCCCCGCAGTTGAACGCTGCGGGGATTTTTTATTTTAAAAATTTTTACCGGAGGGAAAAACAATGGTAGTTATTCTTAGAGAAAATTACAACGAAGAGCAGCGCGACAATCTTGTGAACTGGCTTGAAAGCCTCGGCATCACGGTTCACAGCAGCCTCGGCGAGCACAACACCGTGCTCGGACTCGTCGGCGACACATCGGGAATCGACATCGACCTTATCAAGGCTCTCGATATCGTCGAGGATGTCAAGAGAATCCAGGAGCCGTACAAGAACGCGAACAGAAAGTTCCATCCCGAAGACACGGTAGTCGTCATTGACGAAGAAAAAGATATCAAAATCGGCGGCGGCAACTTTCAGATCATCGCGGGTCCCTGCTCCGTTGAATCAGAAGAGCAGGTATGCGGTATCGCGCAGGCGGTTCAGAAGTCCGGCGCAACTCTGCTTCGCGGCGGCGCGTTCAAGCCCCGCACCTCGCCCTACGCTTTCCAGGGACTGCGCGCAGAGGGTCTCAAGCTCCTGCTCGAGGCAAAGAAGCTGACCGGCATGCCGATAGTCACTGAAATCATGGATCTGTCTCAGCTGCCGCTGTTCGACGATGTCGATGTCATTCAGGTCGGCGCGCGCAACATGCAGAACTTCGAGCTCTTAAAGCAGCTCGGTCATATCAACAAGCCCATACTTCTCAAGCGCGGACTTGCGAGCACTCTGCAGGAGCTGCTGATGAGCGCCGAATACATCATGGCGGGCGGCAACATGAACGTTATCCTCTGCGAGCGCGGCATCCGCACCTTTGAGACCAGTATGCGCAAC
>OGUM01000419.1_pt1 | contig 36038 bp, 30 predicted proteins | sample 1553631 | NCBI WGS metagenome assembly OGUM01 (sample SAMEA2580228, study PRJEB22360) | human gut metagenome | biome: human gut; feature: human-associated habitat; material: faeces | place: Denmark | collected 2008/2010 | reverse complement strand
CGCCTATATCTATCTTTTCGATAATTGCCTGTTCTTCCGCACCGGAAGCAACTGTTTCCTCGAACGGATACAGGTCGACAATCACCAAGTCTATTTCAGGAATTTCATATTGGGCAATCTGGGCCTGGTCACCTTCATTATCACGACGGTTCAAAATACCACCGAACACTTTCGGGTGAAGCGTCTTCACACGTCCGCCCAGGATAGAAGGATAGCCGGTCAGGTCCTCTACTGCATCACACGGGAGTCCCAGTTCTTCTATAAACTTCTGAGTACCACCCGTCGACACAAAACTCACACCTTCGCGGTGGAGCTTCTTCAAAATTTCATCTAATCCATCTTTATGGTATACCGATACCAATGCACGTTTAATACGTTTTGTTGCAGCCATCTTTGTTGGGTTTATTTTAATGTTTTAGAGCACAAAAATAGGGATTTATTTTCAATATGTATATAAGGTATGATAATAATTTCCTATCACCAACTATTAAAGAGTGCTACATAAAGCGAAAAAACCGGCTGTCCGCAAACTTACGAAACAGCCGGGAACAAATTACTTATCCTGAGACGTTTTCAACGATTCTTCAATAATCTTCTCGTTTTCTTCCGCCTTTTCAATCGTTTCGTCCAATTTTGTCATGTCATGAGCCGTGTAATCATCGGACAAGATCGGATGCGGCGTCAGCATTTCATCCTCCAGTTCGGAACTTTCGTCCCACAAAGTGTTCATTATTCCAGCCATAATCATCTGTGTTTTATTTGTTAATAACGGAGATAGAACAAGCTGGAAGGCCAAATTGTTGAATCCCGAACACCCAAGTCTTTCTTTTCATACTATATATCAGAAACGCGGTTCTATAATCCACATTCAATATTGGCAATACTATGAGCCGTAAATGAATTTTATATGGAAAAATGCAAAAGATACCGACACCTTACCGACACCATCTGAAACCGAACCTCTGACAACTGGTAAATTAAGCCGTTTCATGCCATCAACTAAGTCAAAACACCCCAAGAACTAACTAATTACATATAGCAAAGTATCTGTTGGTAGTCACTATCTATTGTCTATATGTAGTACTACCTATAGACGATATGTAGTACTACGTATTCGTGATAGGTAGTACTACATATGAATAATATGATGTATGTCTTGGATTAGTTTACTATGACTTTCGAAATAGTTTATGCCATGTTACGGTTCAAACCATCCAATATGATTAATCCTTACCCTAAAGAATGATGCCCAACAAGATTAAATATGCAACTGCAATCCCAAAGAAACTGGATGCACCTTCGGGCCTTTGTCCTTCTCAAACAGGCCGAAAGGAGAATATTTGGCATATAAACCGATGCAACCGACACCTGCCTGAAAAAGAAAATCCATTGTTACAGGACGAAGGTTCATGCCACGGTCCATCTTTTTCTTACGTTTTTCGCCATCCGCATCATGATAGACGATTTTGGAAGAAGAAATAGTTTTGACCACACCTACCACCCCACCTGAGATAAAGAAACGCGGAGCCTTGCGACGATGTTTAGGCGACTGCCATTCAAGCAGGACCGGAATCGTCAAGCTGGTGATATTCAACTTGCTGGCATTATAAACGATGCCTTCGGGAGCAGGAACCAACTGCGTCACACCGTCCACTTCCTGAAAATGAGCATTCATATCCAGCCGATAACGGCTCCAGCGCATACCGGCCCCGGTCACGACCGCCCATCTATAACGGGAGAAGGGGAAACTGAACTCCATAAAATTCAAATTATATTCCAACGAATTACCGCTACGAAGCGAAACACCGTCTACGTCGTTGATCCCGTCACTACCGGAGAAGTTGGCGAAGCCCATGCCGAAGCCTGCCCAGTGCGGATCAAAATCTTTGTCCCAAGAAGGGATCGGGATATTGATCGACTTGATATGTTTGCGCCGTTCGTAACTCTGTCCGTCCCGGTAATGCCCCTCGAAGATCATTTCACGGTCTATCGAATCGCCTTCTTCGGTCAGTTCATACACTTTCACTTTCATCCGTTCGCCGTTGTCCTTCACTACGATACGTTTGTTTTCCAACCGGATGACCGTATCGGCCGGCATCGGTTCAACATCTGCAGCCAGCAATCCGATGGCAGGAAAGCATGCGGCTATGATCAGTAAAAATCTTTTCATATCTTTTCTTGTTTATCTGTTTATAAATCTTTTTTGGTAAATAAAAGGGTGATCAGGTCGTCGCTGTCCAATTCTCCTTCGATATAGACCAATGTGATCGTCCCTTTGGAGTTGACTTTGAACAGGACAAAACGATTCACGTCCGGGTCTTTGCCCGGAAGCTGGTAATAAGCGGAGACCACTCCCCCGTCGTCGGTCACCTCCTTGATCTTGCGTGCTCCCCGCTGATCGGCTTCCAGACATTGGCGGGGGAAAAGGAAAGGGTCCGGGTCGTCCCTGTCTTTTTGGCGGGTAAAGCGAAGAGCTTCCGGATCGTCCTTGATCGTGATGCTCTTGTAGCGCGTCATACCGTATGTTTCCAGCATTTCATTGGAAAGCTCCACCATCGTGACATTCCTCTTTTTACCGTAACGGGTAAAGACATCCTGTATCTTCAGGTCTTTCTGCGCTTCGGCAGCTCCCACACCGGTCGGCAACAGCATCAAAGCTGCCAACATTATTAATAGCCTATACCTCAACTGTTTCATCTTGATATTCTTTTATTCGTCTTCACTAAAAAGACTACCTAATTCTTTTAACTGGTTATCTATTATTCGGCGGTCTGCCTCATCCTTATCCATCTCCGGGAAGTAACCATGGGCAGGAGTGGCCACTTCCAGCAACGCTTCGATCGCCAATGAACGAACTTTATGGATATCGGTATAGCAACGGCCGTTTATCACGACATAGCTGTCGGAACAGAAACAGGGATCAGCGGGATACAGCAGGCGGGTAACTCCCAACAGAGCCAGTACACAAGCTGCCACGCCGGAAAAGAGGTAAAGGGCTGCACGCTTCCGGTTCGCAGAGCGGAACGGAACGAATACCGATTCGGGTCCCAAATCCGATTCGCCAACTTGCGCTTCCGCATCACGTTCTATTTCTTCGTCGAAATAAGCGAACAGAGGAGCATAGGCAGCCAGATGCTCCGGCACCTCTCCCGAAGCGAAAAAGGCACGGATCTGCTTTTCTTCCGCGGCAGAAGTCTCACCTTCGAAATACCGTTCCAGCAACTCCTCTATCATATGTAGATTCCTCTTTCCCATAAATCACAAATTATAAATCATAACTCCTTCATTAACTGTTCTCGTATCTTTTTCCGGGCTCTCGAAAGATTCACCCGAACCGCTTCGACCTGAGTGCCTGTGATCTCCGCTATCTCCGCCAATTCATATCCTTCGACATCTTTCATCCGGATAATGGTTTGCTGTAGCGAAGGCAGCTTACTTATCAGCCAACGGATACGGGCAACCGTATCGTGCTGCTCCAATTCTTCCGCCGGGTTCCTTGTTCCCGAATCAAGAGAAAGCAAGGCTATATCCGTCCCTTCCGGCCGATGCTGTTTCAGTTTGTCCAGCGCCAGGTTCTTGGCCACTTGTACAGCCAGCGCCTCGACACTGTTATAACCATCCAGCTTCTCGCGAATCTGCCACAATTTCAGAAAAGTCTCCTGCACGATGTCTTCTGCATCCGACCTGTCCTCTATCATCCGCCAGGAAATATTGATCAACTTCTCCCGAAGCGGCAGCACGGTTATTTTAAACGTTTCGAGTTCCATTTCTACTATTATGACGACAAAGAAACGAAAACATAACATGAGAAAAACGAAAAAAATAAAAAAGGCATATTATTATCGTGGCGGACAACCATGAAGACAAAAGAATTGTTTCTTTCGAGACAGAGTTCGATCGGGAACTCGCCACGAATAGTAACAATAAAAAACAACAAGTCATGAAAACTAAATTATCCGTCTTGCTATTGTACTTATGCAGCCTCACACTGTTCGCCGCATGCAGCAACAACCGGCAAAAACAAAAAACACCTGCCGAAAACGTCGCAACTCCTATCCGGAACTTCTTGAAACAGAAGTATCCGGCCGCAACGATCCTGAAATCCGAAAAAGAGACTAACGGGACGGAAGTGGATATACAAGAAAAGAATCTGCACAAAGAAGTATGGTTCGACACGAAGGAGCAATGGGTCTCCACACATTGGGAAATCAGCGCCCGCGACGTTCCTGTCGCCGTTATGGATGCGTTGCAAAGCTCCGCCTACAACCAATATAAAATAGAAGATATCACGGCAATCGAACGGCCGGACGGCCTGTTCTACGATTTTGAACTGAAACAAGACAACAATGAGATACATATCATACTCGACTCCGAAGCGAAGATCGTAATCAAAAGTTCGACCATTGCTCCGGGATACGACTGGTAGATTTATATCCCCCCCTTTTATTTAAAGTGGAACTTTTCCCAGATATAGACCTTTGGAGTGTTCTTCAGGAAAGGTTCCACCTGCTTGCGTTCGGTTTTCGTCAAATATTTGGGGGTCGTGTATTCGACCGTCAACGTCTGGTCGTCGGGGCTAAGCGAATATTTCCGTAAGTCCACGTCCAGACGAGCAGTTGCTTCGATAAAGGCGGTGCGGTTCTTGTCGGCATCGTCTTTAATAAACCATTCTACCGGAACCGGAGTATACAAATCAGCAGAGTCCAACGGCTTCCAGTCTGTCGTGAAAAACTCGACCTGGCTGTCGGGAACAGGACCGTATACGGTCGTGATCATACAAACGACATAGGTATCATTGACCAAAGGCAAGAGCTTCATCTCTACCGTGCTGCGCTCCGTCACCTGCAACAACAGGTAATCGTCCGTCAGCTTCTTCAAGGTGGAAAAGCCGTTCATGGTGTTTTTCAGCTTCGCTTCCTTTCCTGAATTATACAAATCTATCAAATCCTTACGCCAGGCATTTTCCAGCTGGGGTACATATTGGTCAGGCATGGCGACAAAGACCGCATCCATCTCCTGCGCCTTCATCCCCCACACAAATACACAAAGCAGTATAGAAAGAAATAATCGTTTCATATCTTAATCTACAATTTTCATCTACAAAAGTAATAGAATATGCCTTAGCGCGTACCGAGATACAGGAATATCATTCCTAATAATACTAAAAACAGGTCGATTGCCTTGCTTTTCAAGTTCTTTTCATGGAAGAACAAAGCACCGGCAAGGAAGGTAACCAGGACATTACTACGGCGGACCATCGAGACGATAGAGATCATCGAACCGGGAAAAGTCAAGGCATAAAAGTAAATCCAGTCCGCCACGCAGAGGAAGACGGATATAAAGATAATGTTCCAGTGCCAGACAAAAGGTGTCGTGCTTTTCCGGCGCGGATACCAAAGAAACAGGAGGATCGGCAACATCATAAGGCACTGGTAGACATTGAACCAGACCTGCACCGTCATCACATCCAGACTTCCCATCAGGTGTTTGTCATACAAGCCGCTCGCCGCTCCGGTAAGGATAGACAAGACGGTAAAGAAGATCCATTTATTATGCGTAAAACGGATTCCCTCTTTTTTCCCGGATGAGGAAAGGAGGTAGAAAGAGGCAATGGAAAGAATCACCCCGATCCATTGGTACAGGTTCAGTCGTTCACCAAAGACAAGCATGGCTCCCACCAGCGTCACGACTGGCTGCGTCGCTTTGATAGGCCCGGTAATGGTCAGCGGTAAATGCTTCAAGGCAAAATAGCCGAATATCCACGATGACAAGACGATCACGGCCTTTATAAACACTGCCACATGTGTCTCTAAGGAGACACGCGGCACATACAACATCGTCCCGTCGAGCACATCCGTAAAAAACGAAAGAAAAATGAAAGGGACAAAGATAAGACTGCTTATCAATGTATTGAAAAACAAAACCGGAATAACGGCATTACCATCTAGCGAAATTTTTTTGTTTACTTCATAACAACCTAAAAGGAAGGCGGAGATGAAGGCTAATCCGAGCCACATAACAGTTGAAAGTTGAAAGTTTCTGAATAATATTTTTTAGACCGGAAAAACACAACAGTCAACAGCCGACTGCCAACTGAAAAAGTTCTTCGGGATAAGTAACGTCGACCAGATAGAGAGCGTATCCGGGAGCGGAAGTCCCGGCACGTCCACGGTCTTTGGCTTCGATCACCTGGCGGAAACCGTCGACCGTCAGTTTTCCTCTGCCCACTTCGAGTAAAGTACCGACAATGGCACGCACCATATTGCGCAGGAAACGGTCCGCCTGTATGGTAAAAACCCATACATCGCCTTCCCTCTCCCAACCAGCCTTATAGATGCGACAGTTGTTCGTCTTCACGTCCGTATGCAGCTTGCTGAAACTGGTGAAATCTATGTAGTCAAACAGAACTGGGCAAGCCTTATTCATCGCTTCGAAATCGAGTTTTCCCGGAATCTTATAGACCAACTCGTAATTGAACGGATCTTTCCGCGTCGTGACATAATATTTATAGGTACGCGAAATAGCATCAAACCGGGCATGCGCATCGGGACGTACAGGTACAATACGGTAGACCGCGATATCTTTGGGAAGCAAACGGTTCAGCTTCTCCGCTAAGAAAGCGAGGTCAGCAATCGGTTCCTGCCAGTCGAAATGAGCCACCATCAGGCGGGCATGCACACCAGCATCCGTCCGCCCCGCTCCCACGATCGGAACCGGTTGGCGCAACAACGTAGCCAAAGCTTCCTCGATAGATTGCTGCACAGTGATTCCATTCGGCTGTATCTGCCAGCCACAAAACTTTTTACCGTTATAACCTAAATATATAAAGTATCTGTTCATGTCCGGATATCCTTGCTTATGTTTGATTTCGGCTGCAAAGGTAACAGAAATCTCGCCAAGGGATTGTCTATACAGGCAGAAAAGTGTAATTTTGCAAACATAAATCTTCACAACAAAACTATTTGACATGCTTGAAACATTGCTTCAATCGTCTTATTTTGCCTTGTTCCTGATTATCGCCTTAGGATTCATATTGGGCAGAATACAGATCAAAGGCCTCTCTCTCGACGTATCAGCCGTTATCTTTATCGCTCTCCTATTCGGGCACTTCGGAGTAATCATTCCTAAGGAACTGGGAAATTTCGGTTTGGTATTGTTCATTTTCACCATCGGCATACAAGCGGGTCCGGGATTCTTCGACTCCTTCCGTTCGAAAGGGAAAACATTGATCATACTAACGATTCTGATTGTCGGATCTGCCAGCCTTACCGGTTTGATACTTAAATATGTGGTCGGAATCGATACGCCGAGCCTCGTCGGACTGATCGCTGGGGCGCTGACCAGTACGCCAGGTCTTGCCGTCGCGATCGACAGCACGCACTCCTCCTCCGCTTCCATCGCCTATGGCATCGCCTATCCGTTCGGAGTGATCGGTGTGATACTTTTTATAAAATTATTGCCGAAATTGTTGCGCAAAGACCTTATCGCCGAAGCCAAGGCACTCGAAGTACAGCGAAAAGGGAAATATCCCCCGTTGCATACGGCGACTTTCCGTATCACCCACGCCAATATATTCGGAAAAACACTGGCCCAGTTACAACTTCGTTCCATGACGGGAGCCGTCATTTCCCGTATAAAACATAAAGACCGGACAAGCATACCGGTAGCGCAAACCATCTTGCATGAAGGAGATATGATCAAGGCTGTCGGTAACGACAAGTCTTTGGAACAACTAGCACTTCTTGTCGGTGAACGTGTAGAGAACGACCTTCCTTTTGGCAGCACTCAGGAATTGCAATCTCTATTGGTGACGAACAAGAACGTCATTAATAAAAGTTTAGGATACCTGAATCTGCAACGCACGTTCAATTGTACCGTTACTCGTGTACGCCGAAGCGGTATCGACCTCTCACCCGAACCGGAATTAATGTTGAAATTCGGCGACAAGTTAATGGTTGCTGGAGAAAAAGAAGACATAAAGGAATTGGGACAGGTGTTCGGTAATGACGAGAAAAAACTTTCCGACACGGACTTTTTCCCGATTGCAGCCGGTATTGTCCTCGGAGTATTGTTCGGAAAACTGAACATTTCGTTTTCGGACTCCTTCTCTTTCTCACCCGGACTGACAGGTGGCATCCTGATTGTCGCACTTATCCTGAGTGCAATTGGCAAAACGGGACCGATCATCTGGTCCATGTCAGGTTCCGCCAACCAGTTACTCCGTCAGATCGGCCTACTTCTGTTCCTCGCCGAGGTCGGAACATCCGCCGGTGTCAACCTGGTATCGACATTCCAAGAAAGCGGCTGGACATTATTCGGAATCGGTATGGCAATCACAATAGTACCGATGATCGTGGCTGTCTTGTTCGGCTATTTCGTATTCAAAATCCACATCTTAGACTTGATCGGGACGATCGCAGGAGGAATGACCAGTACGCCAGGACTTGCCGCCGCCGATTCGATGAGCGACAGTTCTGCTCCCAGCATCGCCTATGCGACGGTCTATCCAATTGCGATGGTGTTCCTGATTCTTTTTATCCAGTTCATCGCCGCATTGATTGTATAAGGATTATGAGGGTCGCAACCTCATAATCCGTATCAAAAACATTGCCAATTATAATATTTTCTATATATTTGTGACTATTAACAATATCACAAATCGCCATGCAAACAAACCAACAGTTTGACCTCGCCTTCAACTTGCTGCAGAACACCGGAACCAACCTCTTTCTGACAGGAAAAGCCGGAACGGGCAAAACTACCTTTTTAAAAAGGCTTAAAGAGGTTTCACCTAAACGAATGATCGTTGTTGCACCGACAGGAGTAGCTGCTATCAATGCTGGAGGCGTCACTATCCACTCCTTTTTCCAATTGCCGTTCGGGCCTTACATTCCGTCTTCACCGGAATACCGGGGAGGCAAAACAGATTTCAAGAACCAATTCCGCAAGGACAAAATCAATATTATTCGCAGTATGGACTTGCTGGTGATCGATGAGGTCAGCATGGTGCGCGCAGACTTGCTGGACGCTATCAGCGACGTCCTGCGTCGTTATAAAGATCACAGTAAACCTTTCGGAGGTGTCCAGTTATTGCTCATAGGAGACTTACAACAATTAGCTCCTGTCGCCAAAGATGATGAATGGAATCTGCTGAAAGAGCACTATCCGTCCACCTTCTTTTTCGACAGCAAGGCACTGTTGGAAAGCAATTATTTCTGTATTGAGCTGACACATGTCTACCGCCAAAGCGACACAAATTTCATCAACCTGTTGAATAATATCCGTGAGAACCGCTTCGACGACAAGACCTTGCAACGTCTGAACCAGCGGTACATCCCCAACTTCAGACCGGACGAACAATCGGGTTATATCACACTCACGACACATAACTACCAGGCACAGCAGATCAACAACCGAAAACTGGCGGAACTTCCCGGACAGCCTTACACTTTTTCAGCTGAGATCAATAACGACTTTCCCGAATATTCTTATCCGACCGACGACAAGTTAATCTTGAAATGCGGCGCGCAAGTCATGTTCGTCAAAAACGATTCGTCTTCCGAAAAACGATATTATAACGGGAAGATCGGAAAGATCGTATTTATCAACCCCAACAAGATAACCGTAGTTGACCGAGAAGGAAACGAGATCGTCGTCGAAAAGGAAATCTGGAACAATGTGAAATACACGATTGATCCCGAAACAAAGGAAATCACCGAAACCATTACCGGCACCTTCAGTCAATATCCGTTAAAAACAGCTTGGGCGATCACCATACACAAGAGCCAGGGATTGACTTTCGAGCATGCCATCATTGATGCTTCTGCCGCTTTTTCGCACGGACAGGTATATGTCGCACTCAGCCGTTGCAAAACGTTGGAAGGTCTTGTGTTGAGCAGTCAGATCACCCGCAACGCCATGATCAATGATTACCGGATACAGGAATTCACTTCATCGGTCGACAGTCGCCAGCCGCGTGAAGAGCAAATGCAGGCCGCACAGCAACTTTATTTCACGGAACTGATATGTGAACTGTTTGACTTCAACAATCTTCAGCAGCGCATACAATATGCCGCCTTTGTCGTGTACGGGAATCTGCAAAAATTATATCCGGAACTGAGCGTGCAGTATTCCAACACACGCGACGCATTCCGTTCCACGGTCACAGATGTCGGAGAACGATTCATCCAGCAATTGAAACGGCTGATAACAGGCAATACCGATTATCTGAAAGACGAAACGATCCAAGAGCGTGTCCGGAAAGGCGTGGCTTACTTTCTGGAGCAAATAGATCGCCTTTGCACCCCATTGCAGGAAGCATCGAATGTGGAAATAGACAATAAAGAAACACGCAAAACAATCAAGAATGCGTTAGACAAGTGGAACGAAGACCTTCGTATCAAACTGTCAACCTTGCAAGGTTGTCAAGATGGATTCACAATTTCCGGCTATCTGTCGGCTAAGGCCAAAGCAAGCATCGAACAACCGTCTGTTCCGATCACACGCAAACGTTCCGAAAAATCATCAGAGCCGGCTAAACTGGAAATATCGACAGACATCAAACATCCAGAACTATATGCCAACCTGAAACGCTGGCGCTATGAGGTAGCAACCGAAAAAGGACTTCCAACTTATACCATCCTGCAACAAAAGGCCCTGATCGGGGTAGCCAACACCTTACCCGCCAGCGGACGTGATCTCCTCAAAATCCCCGGTATCGGGAAAAAGATCGTCGAAAACTATGGCGCAAAGCTACTGGAAATCGTAGACGACTACAGGCAAGGGCTATAACGTGCCAATGCACCAATATACTAATGATATGAGCATTTTCCCATTGGCATATTGGCACATTATTTATTTTTTCAACTCGAACCCCATCATCATCCCATCATACTGGCTCGCCAACTTATTGAGTGCTTGTAAGGTCGTATTTTTAGAGACAGCAGACAGTTTTATCAGGAAATCCAGTAATTTATCGGCATTGAAGAGCAAAGAAAGTTGGTCATTGGTGACAACGACATAAGCCGTCATCGTCGTCAACTTCGATTTCCCGATCTTGCCATAGTGCAGTTCCATCGTCTTATCGTCCGCATTAAAAGAATAAGTACCCTTCAAAGTACAGCCTTTCAGGACACTGGTGAATGTGCTGTCGGTATTAAACGTATAATTGAATGCCCCTTCGATGATTCCGATTTTCGCACAATAATCCTTCAGCTTCTTTTCCATCTCCGAAGAGGCCACACTTGCCGCCACATTCTTCAAAGCATTATCGCCTTCCAACTGGATGGCAGGATTCACATACGTCCACGTACCGGCTAATTTTTCCACTGTCAGCTTTTTTCCTCCGGTCACAGTAGTCACGGCGTCTTTTACGGCAGCAGAATTCAAAATGTCTTTAATTGATTGTCCATACGCCGAATCCGATACAGACAATATACCACAAACGGCCATCCCCAAAATCCAATTTTTTTTCATTTTTATCTATTCTTACTCATGTTTATACGTTACAAAAACACAAATAAAAAGGGGTACCGACAAGCACCCCTTCATATATCGTTCTGTAAAAAAAGATTAGAGTTTATCGTTAGAACCGAGTACGTTGATAATTTTGTGCTTATATAGCTTTTCCATATTATCACGAGCCGGGCCCAGATATTTACGTGGGTCGAATTCGGCCGGTTTTTCTGCGAATACCTTACGTACGGCAGCAGTCATAGCCAGACGAGAATCCGAATCGATGTTGATCTTGCAAACAGCCGACTTGGCTGCTTTACGCAATTCTTCTTCCGGAATACCAATAGCAGCTTTCAATGCACCACCGTATTTGTTGATAGTTTCAACTTCTTCTTCAGGAACAGATGAAGATCCGTGAAGAACGATAGGGAATCCTGGGAGTTTTTCCATTACAGCATCCAATACATTGAAAGCCAATGGAGGAGGCACCATCTTGCCAGTCTTAGGATCAATATGGCACTGTTCCGGAGTAAACTTGTATGCACCATGAGAAGTACCGATAGAGATAGCCAAAGAATCACAACCTGTACGGTGAGCGAAATCGATAACTTCTTCAGGATCGGTATAAGTGTGGTGGTCAGAAGAAACTTCATCTTCAACACCTGCCAATACCCCTAATTCACCTTCTACAGTTACATCGAACTGATGAGCATAATCAACAACTTTCTTAGTCAGGGCAACGTTTTCTTCATAAGGAAGATGAGAACCATCGATCATAACAGAAGAGAATCCTGAATCGATACAGCTTTTGCAAGTTTCGAACGTATCACCGTGATCCAAGTGCAGAACGATCTGAGGATTCGGACAGCCTAATTCCTTAGCATATTCAACAGCTCCCTGAGCCATGTAGCGCAACAGAGTTGCATTTGCATATTGGCGAGCACCCTTAGAAACCTGCAGGATTACCGGAGACTTTGTTTCAACAGCAGCCTTGATAATGGCCTGCATCTGTTCCATGTTGTTAAAGTTGAAAGCCGGAATTGCGTATCCGCCTTTGATGGCTTTTGCGAACATTTCTCTTGTGTTCACCAAACCTAAATCTTTGTAATTTACCATTGTTGTATATGTTATTACGTTAATGATTAAAAATCTTCCACAAAGATAATAACTATCCGAGAACATTATGCTTTTAAGCATATAAAATAACACAAAAGTAGGTCTGATTGAAAAAATAATCCAAAATTCTTTGTTTGTTCAACTCTAATCCATACCTTTGCAACCCAAAATACCGGTTACCAAACTCAAGTATAAGAGAATATAAATTAAAAAAATAAGATAACAAAGCAATGAAAAAAGGAATTCATCCTGAAAACTATCGTCCTGTAGTATTCAAGGACATGTCAAACGAGGACGTATTTATCACTCGTTCAACTATCAATGCAAAAGAAACAATTGAGATTGACGGTGTTACTTATCCGTTGGTAAAGATCGAAATCTCAAGCTCTTCTCACCCGTTCTATACAGGTAAGGCCAAATTGGTCGATACTGCCGGACGTGTTGATAAGTTCATGAGCCGCTATGGTAACCGTAACAAGAAATAAAACCAATTGATAATTGGTTTAGATAACAAATAGAGAAAGGCTGTTCTGATAAGGACGGTCTTTCTTTTTTATCAGGAGACTCCCATTAAAGAAAGCAACTTCCTTTTTTATTTACAAAAGATATTCTTATTTTTGTGCGTAACTGATAATTGGAGTGAATCTATACCCTTATTTCATTGTCAATTGTCAATTATCAATTATATCAATTAAATAATGCCATGGCAAAAACGAAAGAACAATTACTAAACATCCTGGATCAGTTCCAGCTCACAGAAAAGGTAGTTTCCGCCGAACCATTCGGAAACGGACACATTAACGATACGCTGAAAGTAACAAACGAAAAAGGCGAAATCAAATACGTGCTGCAACGCATCAACCACCTGATCTTCACAAATGTGGATATGTTGCAGAACAATATCCAGATTGTTACTTCGCATATCCGTAAGAAACTGGAAGAAAAAGGTGAAAATGATATTGACCGCAAAGTCTTGACTTTCCTTCCGACAAAAGATAACAAACTGTATTATTTCGACGGAGACAACTATTGGCGTGTTTGCCTGTTCATCCCAAACAGCAAAAGCTACGAAGAGGTCACCCCGGAACTGTCTTACGAAGCAGGCAAGGCTTTCGGCGACTTCCAATCCATGCTGGCCGACATTCCGGAAGGCACACTGGGTGAAACCATCCCGAACTTCCATAATATGGAATTTCGTCTGGAGCAGTTCCACGATGCAGTAAAGAATAATGCAGCCGGCCGTCTGGACGAAGTGAAAGACTTGATCGAGGAAATTGAAAAACGCGCCGAAGCTATGTGTATCCAAGAACGTCTTTATCGCGAAGGCAAACTAAAAAAACGCACGAACCATTGCGACACAAAGGTCAACAATATGATGTTCGATACCGAAACCGACAAGGTCTTGTGCGTGATCGACCTCGACACGGTCATGCCGGGCTTCGTCCTTTCTGATATCGGCGACTTCATTCGCACAGGAGCCAATACTGGTGCCGAAGATGACGCAAACCTGGACAATGTCAATGTCAACATAGATATCTTTAAAGCTTACACACGCGGCTATATGGAGAAAGCCAAATCATTCCTGACTCCGATGGAAATCAAACTGCTCCCGTACGGCGGCCGCTTACTGACTTACATGCAGACAGTCCGTTTCCTAACCGATTACATCAACGGTGACACATACTACAAGATACACAGTCCGAAGCACAACCTGATCCGCACGAAGGCTCAGTTCAAATTGCTCCAAAGCCTCGAAGCACATGCAGACGAGATGGATGCATTCATGAGCGAATGGCTGTAAGAACAGTGTAATAACTCTATTGGCGGTTGGCAACCAGGTAGTAAAATAATTACTGCGCGGTTGCCAACTGTCTTTTACCAGTTTTGCGTATCTTTGTGATTGACAGACAATGCCAAAGTAACATCATGACAAATATATTAAATAAAATAAACTCTTTGTTTCCTATCTCCGACGATACCGTTCAAGTATTGAAAGAGAACGTAACTTGCTGCCGCTTCCCTAAAAAGTATCAGCTGATAAAAGCAGACACATATTGCAAATCCGCCTTTTTCATCGAGAAGGGAATAACACGTTCCTTCTGGCTAGTAGACGGAGAGGAGGTTACGACATCGTTTGCCGGAGAAGGAAGCATTGTGTTCAGTATGGATGAACTGTATTACGGAAAGATAAGCGAAGAATACGTTGAAACGCTGGAAGAGGTGGAAGCCTACCGGATATCGCGGGCTACTCTGACACATCTTTTTGAAACTAACATCGAACTGTGCAACTGGGGAAGAATCATTCATCAAAACGAATACAGGCGTTTGCATCGCAGCCACAAAGACCATTTGACCTTGTCGGCAAGGGAACGATACGAAGCGTTCAAGGAACAATTTCCGGACGCATATCGGCGAGTGAACTTAGGATATATAGCTTCCTACCTGGGTATCAGACTTTCTACACTCAGCAGGCTCCGGGCAAACGGATAATCGAATTTGACATAGGACAAATTTTTTATCCCCAAAAACGAATACTTTTGCCACATATTACAAATATCTAATTCAATATCAATGTCAGATACAACAATCTCTTCAGCCGCATTTGCGGATACCAAACCCCATTACGAACTTCTTGACGGACTGCGAGGGGTAGCAGCCTTACTAGTTGTCTTTTATCACATTTTCGAAGGTCTTTCGTTTGCTGCCGGAGGAACACCTATCACAACGATCAATCACGGCTACCTGGCCGTCGATTTTTTCTTCATCCTTTCAGGTTTTGTGATCGGTTACGCCTATGACGACCGTTTGGGAAAGACCATGACTACCGGTAACTTTTTCAAACGTCGCCTAATCCGTCTCCATCCGATGATTATCATGGGAGTGATATTGGGAGCGATCGCTTTCCTCATACAAGGCAGTGTCCAATGGGACGGTAAACATGTGGCAATCTCAGCAGTGATGCTATCCACGCTCTGTGCGATGTTTTTCATTCCCGCCCTACCCGGTGCGAGATATGAAGTACGCGGCAATGGCGAAATGTTCCCGCTCAACGGTCCAAGCTGGTCGCTCTTTTTCGAATATATCGGCAACATCCTTTACGCGGTTTTCATTCACCGCCTTTCCACTAAAGCCTTGACCGTACTCGTCGTTCTTTTGGGGACAGGGCTTGCCGGATTCACTCTATTCGATGTTTCGGGATATGACATGATCGGTGTAGGCTGGACGCTTGACGGCGTGAATTTCCTCGGAGGTTCTCTACGTATGCTCTTTCCTTTCTCGTTAGGAATGTTATTATCCCGCAAGTTTAAACCGTTCCAAATGAAAGGTGCTTTCTGGATTTGCTCGATCGTTCTACTGATCCTCTTCTGTGTGCCTTACATAAAAGTAGACACTGCTCCTATCAGCCTCAACGGACTATTCGAGGCAGCTTGTATCATCCTCATTTTCCCCGTCCTTGTCTGGCTTGGAGCCTCCGGCAAAACTACGGACAAACGTTCGACGCAAATATGTAAATTCTTAGGTGATATATCCTATCCACTCTACGCCGTCCACTACCCGATCATGTACCTATTCTATGCTTGGCTAATCGACAACGAACTCTATACCTTCGCAGAAATCTGGCCTATGGCAATAGTGGTCTACGCCGGCAGTATCGTCTTGGCTTACCTCTGCCTGAAACTTTACGACGAACCGGTAAGAAAGTGGTTAGGCAAAAAGTTCTTGAGAAAAAAATAAATTCCCTGAGGGTGTCAAATATCGGTATTCTGCGTCATCCGCGTCCGGTAATGTCAATTTGACACATCTTCCAAAACGTCAAACCGATGTCTCCGGTTATAATTACAGGACAAATGCAAGCCGATAAACTCCATCCATTAAGTAACATGCATGGAGTTTTATATGCACTGGCATGCATTTGCGAATAGACTGGCATGAAATTAAAAATGGACTGGCATGAAAAAGAAGTCGGATAACTGCCAGACAGATGGTTCATGCGAAAGAATGTTTCATTGAATACCGACACCTTCACACACTGAGGCGATAGAAGGCCATATAATGCTCTTTCACCACTGCCGAAAACAGCATTTTAGCACTCGCTAAATATTCTTTTCCTTATTAACATATATAATGCATTCTGCTTAGGAAATGACTTGCGGGCATAGGTTGAATCATAACCCATACCTCTTGTTCTTTTCCGTATTATACAAATCCCATCCCTCCGTATTTTCTCCATTATTTTTAGGAAACGGTTTCTAAAATACCACAATTACAATCAAAAGACAAAACGTTTTATTCCTGCCTCTTGTTACTTCTCAAACTATAAGAATAGTGGACAATCGCCAGAACATATCTAATGTGACTGACGAACTTTGTCACATATAAACCGAAATTTGTTATATGATATACCTATTGATTCTATTGGCCTTCACGATCTCTGCCCTGATGTCGATGATCATTATTCCGAGGATTTTGGTCGTCGCGCTGAAAAAGCGACTTTTCGACATTCCGGACAGTCGGAAGGTACATAAAGAAGCTATCCCGAGGCTGGGAGGATTGTCTTTCGCCCCATCAATACTATTCTCCCTCTCATTTGTTTCCGCACTCTATTGCGCGGAATACATGCACGGACAGCAAATACCGCTATGGTTACTCACACATACTCTTTCAGAATTCTACCTGTTGGTCTGCGGGGTGATCTTGCTCTACCTCGCCGGGCTGAAAGACGATCTAGTGGGAATGCGTTATACAAAGAAGTTCATGGTACAGCTTGTGGCAGCCTTGCTCCTGCCATTGTCGGGACTATGGATCAACAATCTCTACGGGTTATTCGGAATACACGAACTGGCATCATGGATCGGTATTCCGCTTACTATCCTCGTAATTATATTTATCACCAATGCCATCAACCTGATCGACGGAATCGACGGATTGGCTTCAGGGCTGACTGGCTCGGCATTACTCGTGCTTGGCAGTCTATTCTTGATTAACGGAATGTGGATATACGCCCTGCTGTCGTTCGCGACTCTTGGAGTGCTGGTGCCTTTCTTCTATTACAATGTCTTCGGACAAGCTGATCACGGGAGGAAAATATTCATGGGTGACACGGGGAGCTTGACATTGGGCTATATTCTGGTATTCCTCGCCATCCGCTATGCATCTTACAATCCGGATGTTGCACACTATTCCGCCGGTGCCATCGTGGTCGCCTTCTCGACACTGATCGTACCGATGTTCGATGTTGTGCGCGTAATGATCGTACGGGCACGCAGCCATCGGTCACTATTCAAACCGGACCGTAATCACATCCACCATAAGTTCCTCGATATGGGGATGAGCGCACACAAGGCGATGATCAGTATCGTCGTAATCGCCAGTCTATTCAGTAGTCTCAATATCTTACTCGTGTCGTTCGTGAATATCAATATCGTATTTGCCGGCGACATCGTGATCTGGGTGATATTAAGCATTTGGTTTGAAAAGGCCGGAAACAAAAAAGAATTTTTAAACGGAAAAGAGTGGGTTAAACGAATTTAGAAAAAATACAAATAATGAAAGCATGTTTTATGGGATTGGGCTATATCGGCCTACCTACAGCTATTATCGCAGCCGGAAGCGGCATTCAAGTTATCGGAGTCGACGTAAATCCGAAAGTAGTGGAAATGACAAACCGAGGTATTATCCATATTGTGGAACCTGGATTACAGGAGTTGTGTTCGAAAGTCATGGAATTCGGTAAGCTGAAAGCATCGGATGTTCCGGAAGAAAGCGATGTATACCTGATCGTCGTACCAACTCCGTTCAAAGGAAATCATGAACCGGACATTTCATATGTCGAAGCCGCTACACGTATGGTCGCACCTTTTCTTAAGAAAGGGGACCTTTTCGTCATTGAATCGACTTCACCTGTCGGGACCACCGAAAAGATGGCAAATCTGCTCTACGCTTTGCGTCCGGAACTGGAAGGAAAAATATATATCGCTTATTGTCCGGAGCGCGTTTTACCAGGCAATGTCATCTACGAACTGATGCAGAACGACCGGGTCATCGGAGGAATCAACTCCGAATCAACTGAAAAGGCGATACAATTCTATCGCCACTTCGTCAGAGGGACACTCCACCGGACAAACGCTCGGACAGCGGAGATGTGCAAACTGACGGAAAATTCGTCACGTGACGTCCAAATAGCTTTTGCCAACGAACTGTCGCTGATCTGCGACAAGGCAGGTATCAACGTTTGGGAACTGATCGAACTCGCCAACAAACATCCGCGTGTCAACATTCTGCAACCAGGTTCGGGCGTGGGAGGACATTGCATCGCCGTAGATCCTTATTTCCTGACATCCGAATTTCCCTACGAGTCGCAACTTATCTCGAAAGCACGCGAAATCAATAATTACAAAGCATTCTGGTGCGCCGAAAAAATCGAAAACGCCATCCTCCGCTTCTTCCTTGAGCATCATCGTAAACCAGTAGTAGCTCTGATGGGCCTTTCTTTTAAGCCTGATATCGACGACTTGCGCGAATCACCAGCCAAATACATCACCTCGAAAGTTCTCCAACGTTCAGCCGATACCGACATCCTAATCGTCGAACCCAACGTTCACGAACATGCAGTCTTCAAACTGACCGACTACAAATCCGCCTACACCCGCGCCGACATCGTCGCCTTCCTCGTCTCCCACAAAGAATTCAAAACATTACCTCACAACGAAGAAAAAGTGATATTGGATTTTTGCGGGGTGTTTAAGAAATTATAGAATAAAAAGTATGTCTCACAATACGAACAAACGGATAGCTCAAAATACATTATTCTTATATTTCAGGACACTAGTCATCCTATTAGTATCACTTTACACATCCAGAGTCGTTTTAAATGTTTTGGGAATTGATGATTATGGCATATACAACGTAGTAGGTGGCATTGTATTAATGTTCCAGTTTCTAAATGTGGGAATGATTGATGTTTCTCAACGGTTTCTCACCTACGAATTAGGGAAAAATGATGGACAACAACTGCAAAAAGTTTTTTCCACATCTCTTATCATTCACCTGATTATTATTTTTTTCCTACTTATATTAGCAGAAACAGTAGGTCTATGGTTTCTTAATCATAAAATGAATATACCAACTTCAAGAATAATTGCTGCAAATTGGGTGTTCCAATTCTCAATCCTGACATTCATTATTAAAATATTCAGCGTTCCCTATAATGCCAGTATAGTAGCCCATGAACATATGAAAGTATATGCCTATGTAAGTATACTTGAAGTTATATTACAATTAGCGATTGTTTTTTTGTTGAAGGGCTCAGCGTCAGATAAACTAATTTTATATGCAATCTTAATGTCTTTCGTCACTTTATTGGTAAGCATCATGTATACTTTATATTGCAAAAAGTATTTTAAAGAATGTAAGTTTCGAAATGACATAGATAAACAATTACTACATAAAATGTTAAGCTTTGCCGGATGGAGCTTTTTAGGTAACATCGGATATTCACTCAAAATGCAAGGAATAAATATACTAATCAATCTATTTTTCGGACCTGCAGTAAACGCTGCACGTGGTGTAGCCTATCAAGTAAATGCCGGAATTTATAATTTTGTATCAAACTTCCAAATTGCAATGAAACCGCAAATAACTAAACGATATGCAATGGGAGATACAAATTCAATGATGGTATTAGTACATAATAGTTCTCGTTATTCATTTTTCCTCTTACTGTATTTAACATTACCTGTACTTATCAAAACTCCTTATATATTACATCTTTGGCTAGGTGTTGTACCTGAATATACTGTCATGTTTTTACGATTGGTATTGATTGTAACTTTAATAAACAGTATAACTGGACCTGTAGCCACTGCTATACAAGCAAAAGGAAAAATAAAACTATTTCAAACCATAATTTTAGTGATTACATTGCTGGATATACCAATATCCTATATTGTATTAAAATCCGGATATCCACCTTATACAGTCATGTATATATCTATCCTGACAGAACTCATTGCTTTAATAGCACGAATATGGATACTTAATGCATTAATACCTATGCATATTTCCAACTTCATCATAGAAGTGATTGGTCGAAGTCTCTTAGTCTTCATACTTGCAGCTATTATTCCGACAGGGCTGTCCCAATATATTCCTGACACATTCACTGGATTTATACTTATATGTATTATTACTGTAAGTTCAACCACCATCGTACTATTGACAGTCGGACTAAAGACGGCTGAGCGTTCTCTTATTTACAAAAAAGCAATTCGTACCATTCAAACTACAAAATCATAACAATGTGTTCAAAGGCCTTATTTTTACGTAAAAAATCGACAGGACTTAACAGTATAGAAGAACTGGCATATTCGCTTGCATCCCGAATATCAGGATTAAAAGTTATTACTTTGCCTGAACACGGAAATACCTGGAAAGGAATCATTCGAAATATTAGGTTCGCTCAAAAACACCAAGGAGATATCAATCACATTTTTTCACCTGAGATAGCTTATATCTCTCTATTTTTAAAAGGTAATGTAATTCTCACTTGGCATGATACAGGAACTCTATTACAATCATCATCTTTCCTAAAGCGATTTATTAGAAAATGGTTCTGGCTCATTCTGCCTAATCATTTTGCCAAACATATCACCTGTATTTCCCAATATACAGCGAATGAAATCAAACAGATAACTCCAAGAGTAAAAAATAAAATCAGCATTGTCTATAATCCCTATAATGAAGTTATTCATTTTCACCCAAAAGAATTCCGAAAAGAAAATCCTCATATCCTCCATATTGGAACAGGCATGCGCAAAAATCTGCTACGCACAATAAAAGCATTACGCAATATACCCTGTACACTAATCATTGTAGGGATTTTAAAACAAGAACATATAGAGCAATTAAAAAAGAATCATATCCAATATAAAAATTATTTGGATATTCCCTTTCAAAATATCATTAGATTATACCAAGAATGTGACATCGTCAGTTTTCCTTCTTTATATGAAGGTTTTGGAATGCCTATAATAGAGGCCAATGCTACTGGAAGAGTTTTACTAACCAGTAAAATAACTTCTATCCCAGAAATAGCAGCAAATACAGCCCACTATATCAATCCTTATGATGTAAGCTCCATTAGAAAAGGATTTCAAAAACTTATCTCAGATGATAAATATAGGGAAAAATTAATTTTACGAGGCATTGCAAATGCCAAGAGGTTTACAATTAAACACATAACGGAAGAATATGAAAACATTTACAATAGCTAAGCCTATCTCCATAAGCATAGACAACTTCTATATACAAGTACTTCCTTTTATATTATTTTTCATTTCTATTTTTTTTGACTCAGCAAATGGATACATCCAGGAATTTAAAGGAGTGCATTTACCAATCGGAATAGCTTTTAGAGGATTCATATTATGCCTAACTATGAAGTTTTTACTAAAAAATTTAAGCACATTATTAACTCTCTTATTTTGGATTATTACAATCCTAATTTCAATGGCATTTGCTATCTGGTCTTTTACAGGAAAATATATAGATGCAGCAATGGACATAGACTATCTATTCAAGTTTATCTACACCTTCTGCATCCTTTTTTATTTTTATTATTACCGTAAAGTATTCAGCCTTGAGAAATTAATCAGACTTGTTGTTTATACAACTTCACTTATAGGTGCAATTAATATATTCTCTATGGTTACACAAACCGGGATTCTTTCATACAGTGATAAATTTGGATTCGGATACTCTGGATATTACGCAGACGGCAATGCATTGGGAGTATATATGGTTCTAGCTGTATTACTTTGTATTTGGTATTCCTTTTACAAACGGAATGTATTTTATTTTTTACTGACATTTATTGCATCAGTCGGAACAATTCTTATCGGTTCTCGTGTCGGTATTATTGGAATTCTGGCAGATTGGGGACTTTTCTTAGGCTATTTCTTTTTTTTCAAAGACAGCCTTATTCAGCTCCGATGGCGAACCCGGATACTTATAATATTTTGTATGTCAATCGCTATCGTATATTCTGCTATCATAACATATGAAACTATTATTCAATATGATAATTTTACACTTGAACGCTTTTCAGCTAATTCGTTAGTATCATCAAGAGAGCAATTGATCAATACCGGTAAACAAGTTATTTCTGAATTCAACTTAACAGAGGTTCTTTTGGGTAAGGGTATTTCAGGAGGACGATTTGCCGTAGCAAGCATATACGACCCAGAAGAAAAAGTAAAAAATATAGAATCTGATTTTTACGATATCATATTATCCTTCGGATTTGTTCTGGGAGGACTTATCATCCTTGCACAACTTTTTTTAGTATTCCAGTTCATCCGACCTTTTTTTATAAAAAGAAGTCGGAATTCTTTATCATTTATAACAAGTATAGGAAGTATACTATGGTTAGGAATCGCCTATACAGCAGGACATGCTTTTTTTTCAACTCAATTAGCTCCACTGTTAGGAGTTTACTGGGTAATTAGTAATCATCTTTATTTTAATCATGATATCCAATAAAAGTAAAAATATCCTAACTATAGGAACTGACACAAACGGCAAAGGAGGGATTGCAATCCTCATACAATCTTATTCAAAGATGTTCAAGAAATTTAATTTCATTGCTTCACATCAAGAAGGAAATCTGTTTAAGAAAACAGCATTAAGCATATCTGCCTTATTACGATGTTGCTATTATTGTATATTCAAACCAATCCGAATTGTGCATATACATACAGCATCATTTACTGATTTTTATCGTCAATCGATTTATGTATTTTGTGCTAAAGTTTTCAGAAAAAAAGTCATTTTACATATACATGGAGCAAAATTTGAACAATTCTACGAGAATCACCAATCTTTTGTTCAATTTGTCTGCCATAAAGCAGATGTATTGGTGACTGTTTCTAATTATTTTATCGATTATTTAAAAGAACAAAAACTCAATAATAATATTTTTCTCCTTCCCAATGTCACCTATAAGCCCAGTGTTGGTCCCATTAAAAAGAACGACCAAAAGCTCCATCTTCTTTTCATTGGAGCTATAGATAGTAGAAAAGGAATATTTGATGTATTAGAATGTTTTGCGAAAAACAAAGAAATGTTGCAAAACAAAATTATCTACCATATTGGAGGTACAGGAGATACAAAAACTATGAATGAATTCATACAGCAACATCAACTTTCTTCTTTTATCAAATACCATGGATGGGTAGACAATGAAAGAAAAGAAAAATTATTCCGAACTGCTGACATATTTGTCCATCCTTCTATTTTTGAATCATTTGGTATATCCATTCTTGAAGCCATGTCCTACCAACTGCCCATAATTGCAACACCAGTTGGAGGTATTACAGATCTTGTTGAAAACAATGTTAACGGTATTCTTATTGAACCTGGAAATAAGAAACAACTTTACGAAGCAATCCTATTTTTAATCGATCATCCAGAATATCTTTCAGAAATGGGACATCAATCTGGAAAGAAAGCAGAAAAATTCTATCCTCCAGCAATAGAAAAACAATTGGATCATCTATATCAATCATTAGAAAAATAGAACTACATTTTTCTAAATTCAATCTATAATTCAACATATATTAATCAATAAAAATTCATATGAATATTTTTATCAAGTCAGTTCTTATAAAAATTGCAACTCCATTCTCCCCTTTATTAAAGAAATTTCCCAATATAATTTGGAAGATCAGATATTGTAAAGATTATAAAAAGTTCCCCAATCTAAAGAAGCCACAGTCATTTATGGAAAAAATTCTATGGCTATCACTTTATTCTGACACTTCTATGTGGAGTAAATTAGCCGACAAATACAGAGTAAGAGAATATGTGATTGATAGATGCGGAGAACAATATGTAAACAAAATTTATGGTATATACAATTCAGCTATAGAAATCGACTATAGCCTATTGCCTAAATCCTTTGTATTAAAAACGACAAATAGCTGTGCAACAAATATTATAGTAAAGGATAAAAATATCCTAAATATAAAAGAGACAAATCATAAATTAAATAAATGGTTAAAATTTCCATATGGAGAATTAACCGGACAATTGCATTATACACAGATAGAACCTCTTATTATTGCAGAAAAATTTATGGAGCAGACAAAAAAAAGCGAACAATCACTCATCGATTACAAATTTTTTTGCTTTAATGGAGTTCCTAAATATGTCGTTATTTATTCAGACAGGGAAGAAAACACACATAATTATTCGGTTATGGTTTATGACATGGATTGGAATGCCTATCCTGAATTTGTAAATTCTCGCTGTCCGATATCAGATATAATTCCTCGTCCAGGCGCATTAGAAGAAATGATATCAATTGCTTCACGTTTATCTGAACCCTTTCCTTTCGTTAGAGTAGATTTATATCTTATCAACGGATCCCCTATCTTTGGAGAAATGACTTTTACTCCAGACGTCATCAGTAATATTACCCCAGAACTGACAGATCAAATGAGTAAATGGATTGACATCACCAGTTTAAAACAGCAACTATGATAGTAAAAATCAGAGAAATAATCAGAGACTGTATCACCTTCGGGATGCATTTTATTTATACACGAATCTATCAAATGAATATTGATAAAAGCGCAAAACTTTCATTTGGTGCCATACTCGATAAAAGTAATCCCAAAGGAGTACACATTGGAGAAGAAAGCTTCATTGCATCTGGAGCTGTTATTTTAGCTCATGACTTTTCCAAACCTGCTAAAGCCGACACCTACATTGGTAAACGTTGTTTTATTGGCGTAAATGCGATCATCATGTGTGGAGTAAAAGTTAACGATAACGTAATTGTCGGAAGCGGATCTGTCGTTACAAAAGATATACCTGCCAACTGCATCGTAGCCGGTAATCCTGCCAGAATAATCAAAGAAGGTATTCAGACCAAAAAATTCGGACAATTAATGCAACAATCATGAACGACAACAGAATACAACTAAACGGAATAAAAGTCCACCCCTTTCCCTCAGATTCCAGTTTGCTGGAATATGTGGAGGAACATAAAGGGATATTAGTAGCGATAAATGCGGAGAAGATACTGCATGCGAACGAGCAAATACAAGATATTGTAAACAGGAATATTGGATATTGCGATGGCATAGGAGCAGTTATGGCAGTGCGGCAGCACGGAGCCGTGGATGCCGTCAAGATCGCGGGATGCGAACTGTGGTTGAAGATTATAACAACTCTGTATCAAAAAGAAAAAACCTTCTACTTGGTCGGGAGTAAACAGCCCGTAATAGAGAAGACCATCTCCCGATTGAAAGAAGACTTTCCCGGAATACAGATAACGGGGTACCGTAACGGATACATACAAACAGAGACAGAACAGGAAGAACTGATCGAAGACATCAAGACAAAACAGCCGGATGTCATATTCGTTGCAATGGGATCACCCAAACAAGAGTTATTGATGGAAAAAATGTATCAGGCACATCCCGCAATTTACCAAGGGTTAGGAGGAAGTTTCGACGTCTATACAGGGAACGTGAAACGAGCACCCGAATGGTGGATAAAGCACAATCTCGAATTTGCATACCGCCTATTGAAACAACCTTCGCGCATCAAACGACAAATACATTTAATCAAATTCTTGATACTGGTCAAGACTGGAAAAATCTAAACAGAAACAACATGAAGAAAATAATGCTCGTCTTCGGTACCCGTCCTGAAGCAATTAAAATGGCACCATTAGTAAAAGCTTTCCAACAGAAAAAAAATAAATTTGAAACCATCGTCTGTGTTACCGGACAACACAGGAAAATGCTGGACCAAGTCCTAAAGCTTTTTAATATCCGACCCGATTACGATCTCAACATAATGAGGCAAGGACAGGACCTATACGATATAACAGCCCGGGTACTGACAGGAATGAGAGGAGTTCTGCAGGAAGCGAAACCAGATATCGTCCTGGTCCATGGAGATACCACAACTTCGACAGCTTCAGCACTCGCGGCCTTCTACCAACAAATACCGGTCGGTCATGTAGAAGCAGGGTTACGCACGCACAACATCTACAGTCCTTGGCCGGAAGAAATGAATACCCTACTTAAGCAACTTGACACCGAACTGATGTCTGCAGGTTATGAAACAACTCCACTTGCCGAACAAAACAGCCGCAAACTGGTTTTAATAACAGGTCATCGCCGGGAAAACTTCGGCGATGGATTTATCCAAATATGCCGGGCAATAAAGACTCTGGCAGAGCAGTATGCGGAGGTAGACTTTGTCTACCCTATGCACTTGAACCCAAATGTAAGGAAGCCCATTCACGAAATATTCGGAAATGCTTATCTCCCTAACCTGTTCTTTATAGGGCCTTTGGAGTATCTTCCTTTCGTCTATCTAATGGAGAAGTCGACACTTGTCCTAACCGATAGCGGAGGCATACAAGAAGAGGCTCCGGGTTTGGGAAAACCGGTGCTTGTCATGCGTGACACAACAGAACGGCCGGAAGCACTTGACGCAGGGACAGTGAAGTTAGTAGGAACAGATTACGCCCGGATTGTAACTGAAGTGTCCCACTTACTGGATGACAATACCTATTATAACCGTATGAGCCAAGCAGTAAACCCCTATGGAGACGGAACTGCAAGCCAACGAATCGTTCAAACAATAGAAAAAGTAATATGAAAAATCTTGACAAAAAACAAGCTGTATTATGCCATCGAAAGCCGTTAGGTCGTCAAAGGACAAGACAACGGTATCTGCCACAATGTATCATTGGATTCCTGCTCCTGCTAATATCAATTGCCATACAGGCACAAATCCCACAGGAATTAATTGATAAAGCCCGTGCTGCCGGGATGACAGAGGAACAAATACAAAGAGAAATAGCCAAACACAGGACAGAACAAACCGGTATCAACCAAATCATTAAGCCTGCTACAGAAAATACCGTATCCGACCGTTCCCATCCTACTCAGCAAGCACTTCTCCCACTGACAGAGCAACGCGACGAACATAAACCAAAGCAGCCTTTGGAAAATATTGTTTTTGGGCGTGAGATCTTTTCCGATAAGAATTTGACATTCGAACCGGATCTGAATATGCCGACGCCTAAAAATTATGTTCTATCAGCAGGAGACGAGTTGCTGATCAATGTATGGGGAGATTCGGAACTGAACTTGAAACTCAGTATTTCTCCCGACGGAACGATCTTGATCCCCAATGTCGGTCCCGTATCCCTAAGCGGACTGACTATCGAGGCGGCAGAGAATCGCATCCGGCAGGAATTGGGTAAAATCATGGCAACGCTTGACGGCAGTCAACCTAACACATTCGTTTCTGTCGGACTGGGGCAAATTCGCAGCATTAAAGTCAATATTGTCGGCGAAGCCGTCGCACCCGGGACCTATACACTCTCATCTCTCGCCACGCTTTTCAACGCCCTTTATGCAGCAGGAGGAGTAAACGATATCGGATCACTGAGAAACATAAAAGTATACCGGAACAGCAAAGAGATCGCCAGCCTCGATGTATACGACTATCTGCTGAATGGTAAATATGAAACGAATATACGTCTGGAAGACAACGACATGATCATTATCGGTCCCTACGAACAGCTTGTCACCGCCGGTGGTAAAGTGAAAAGAGACCGTACATACGAACTTCGACGAGGAGAGACACTTGCCGACCTGCTCGACATGGCAGGTGGTTTTACAGGAGATGCCTACACTGGCAGTATACGAGTGAAACGCAAAGCCGGCGACCGCTACAAGATTGCCACAGTTAACGAAGAACAATTCCAAACATTTGTGCTGCAAGACGGCGATTCGCTGATGGTGGATTCAGTCATCCCCTACTACGATAACCGAATCATCATTTCCGGTGCAGTCTGGCGTCCTGGCGAATATGAGTTGAGTCCGGACGTACATACTGTCAAACAATTGATAGAACAGGCTTCGGGACTTAAAGGAGACGAATTTGTAGGACGCGCACAGATCACAAGGCTCAACCCAGACTTCACCAGTTCGGTTATCGCCATCAATATTGTAGACATTTTGAACGGGAAGGTTCCTGACATCGAACTACAGAAGGAGGACCAACTATATATCCCTTCCCTGTTTGACCTCCATGAACCTTATACCGTCAAAGTGAGCGGAGCAGTCAACGCTCCCGATACCGTATTGCCCTTCCGCAAGAATCTGACAGTAGAGGATGTTATCGTCCTCGCCGGCGGCCTGCGCGAAGCAGCCTCAATCATCAACGTAGAAGTGGCACGACGGCTCAAAGATCCGTCCGCCACCCGGAGCAGTAACCAGACAGCCGAGACATTTAACTTCACCCTCGACGAAGGACTGGCAGTAACCTCCGGCGATACGCTTTTCACCCTCGAACCATTCGACGAAGTATTCGTCCGTTTCTCACCCGGTTACCAAAAGCAACAAGTAGTGAAAGTCGGAGGCGAGATTACTTTTGCCGGCAACTATACTTTAAAGAAAAAGAATACGCGTTTAAGCGAACTGATTGCACAATCGGGCGGCATCACTCCAGACGCCTATGTGCGGGGAGCCCGTCTAAAACGTAAACTGACGACAGATGAGTTGCGCCAAATCGAAACTCTCTTACAATTGAGTAACAATAGCAAGCAAAGCCGTGACTCGATCTCCGTTTCGCTTGCCAACCTGAAGGAGTATCCCGTAGGCATCGACCTACAAAAAGCGCTCGCCCATCCGGGAAGTGCCGACGACCTAGTGTTACGCGACGGAGATGTGCTTTACATCCCCCAACAGCAAAGTACGGTGAAGGTGAGCGGTTCCGTTACATATCCTAACAGTGTGACCTATACAAAAGGAATGGACGTCCGTGACTGTCTCTCACAGGCTGGCGGCTACAACGACATTGCCCGCAAATATCCCATCGTTATCTACATGAACGGAAAAGTGGCGACCACACAACGTAAAATGATTTTCTTCAAACGTTACCCCAAAGTCGAGCCTGGCTGCGAAATCGTAGTCCCCGCCAAGACACAACGCGACCGCCGAGCAAGCCTGGCAGAAATCATGAGTGTCGGCAGTTCCGTCACCTCAATGGCAGCAATGATAACATCAATGATCAATCTTTTAAAGTAAATAAATGGACAAGAACAATCATACCCCATCGTCTCCACAATCGGAGATCGATTTGATCGCCCTCTCCGGCTACCTGTGGAAAAAACGACGTTTCTTCATAAAATGCTGCGGAATTGCAACAGTGGCGGGACTCATCATTGCTTTCAGCATACCCAAAGAGTTTACTACAACGGTGAAACTGGCTCCCGAAACCACCGATGCCACAAGCAAGATGAGCAACCTCGGCGGACTGGCAGCCATGGCAGGAATAGACCTCGGTTCAGCCTCCGGCCAGGATGCTTTGTCACCCAACCTCTATCCTGATATTGTGCACAGTACACCTTTTCTGTTGGAGCTCTTTCCCGAAAAGGTAACCGACAAGGAGAAAAAGTACACGACTACTCTATATGATTACATAGCCGGCCATCAGCGCTTCGCTTGGTGGAGCATCCTTATGAAAGCGCCCCTAAAAGGAATAGCAGCCCTCCGTTCGTTCTTCTCCGGTAACGAAGAGAACGATGGAGATCTCAATCCCTTCCAACTCACCCACAAGCAAGAGGATGTACTGAAAAACCTACGCCAGCGCATCACCGTCTATGTCGATAAAAAAACACAAGTCGTTACTCTCGGTGTCAGCATGCAAGACCCGCTGATCTCAGCAGACGTGGCGCACAGTATCGTGATAAAGTTACAGACCTATATCACACATTACCGGACGCAGAAAGCAAAGAAAGATCTGGAATTTACAGAAAAAGTGCTAAAAGAATCCCGCAGTGCCTATTACAAAGCACAGCAGGCTTATGCAGCTTTTGAAGACGGTAACAAGAACATTATCTCCGCCAGTTACCGCACCGAGCAAGAGCGTTTACGCAACGAAATGACTCTTACGTTCAATGTATATAACACGTTAGCGCAAAAGCTCGAACAGGATAAACTCCGAGTACAGGAACAGACACCGGTCTACACCATTATCGAACCGGCAACTGTTCCTCTCAAAGCTTCCTCTCCCAAGAAATTGCTGATTTTGGTAGCATTCATCTTCCTCGCTTTCATCGGGGGATGCGGATATCTGATCATCAAGGAATATGCAAGCCCCCCGTCGCCGAGATCTGAAACGTAATCCGAAAATCGCAATCCAGAATCCGGATTGCGATTTTCGGATTACGATCTACTCACCTGCAATCCCTTATCCGACAAACTCATTTCGACAAAACGGGCATTGTCATTCTGCGGATCTGCCGTGAGAAGGCGGCGGATCTGCAAAGAGGCTTCCGGGTCTTTGGCTACGATATAAAGATAGCCACCTCCGCCAGCACCAGGAAGTTTATAGCCTAATGCATAATCCTTGATGCGAGAAATGAGCCGTTCCACAGCAGGCGGATTTGTCCCGGCATCAAGTGCCTTGTTTTGTTCCCAACTCTTACCGACCAATCGCCCGTATGAAGCGAAATCACCCCTAAGGATTGCCTCGTACATATCCAATGCATGCACTTTCATTTCAGAAAGCAGACGAAGATGGGAACCACTGTTCAAGAACATTCCACGTACGATTTCAGCAAGAATATCCTTCGCCGTACGGGTAATTCCCGTGTAGTAAAGCAAGTGGCAGACACGATACTCCGGTTCGGTAAAAAGATATTCCGGAAGCCAGCGCACCGACGGATTCTGGTGGAAACCCTCACCCGTCTGCAATAGTTTCAATCCATGTAACACCCCTCCATACTGATCTTGCCAGCCTCCTCCGGTCGTGAGCAACTGCTCAAGGATCAGCGTCCGGTTACCAATCTCGTTCTTATCCCACGCCAAGCCACAAAAATCCGACAATGCACCCAATACCGTAGCCGCAAGAATCGAACTGGTTCCCAGGCCAGAACCGGCAGGAATCGCAGCCAACAACGTCACTTCCAACCCGCATCCGAATGCTTTCAGTTGCTCTTCCAACGAAACATAGCAGCCTGCTGAGAATTCGGGTATAAACCCGGCCAAAGCCAACGCCGCTTTCGGGATGGAGAAAGGAGAGCCGACCTTGTTGAAATCACGCAGTTCATCCCAAGTCGAAATGCACTCCATCGCCCCGATATCGATGGAACGAAGAATGATACGAAACTCACAAGTCGGTTTCACATAAACCTGCAAAGGAGGTTGACCGTTCAACTCGATCGCCACGTTCACGACATTACCACCGGCATACATGCAGTAGGGGGGGGGGTATCCGTCCATCCTCCAGCCAAGTCGATACGCACGGGACTGCGCCCCCAAACAATCTGATCGCGATAGACATTAAGACGAGGCATCTGTTTCTCATCAGCAATCGTATTGATCAAACCTTCACGCAACAGCGAGAATGCCTGCTGCTGTTCCACCATGCCCCGTTCATCTCCTGAAAGTTGCAGCACACAGGCACGAAACATATGGTCATGCACACGCTTCATCAGCGAAGCATCCGCTGGTAAACCCTTAGGCAACATAATTCCTCCGGCAACAAATTCGGAGGCAGCATCCGCCAGATCCAACTGATAGAAAATACTTTTGTCATGATTGGCAGCAAGCATCGACCAGTTTTTCTTCCTGAACGCTTCGCGCTGGGCAAACAGGCGGCGGAGATTTGCACAATCAGAAAGCCTGTTTGCAGACATCTTTTCAGCTACTTCCCACACCTTGCGTCCTTCATCCAGATAAGGTTCAGATACCATCCAACGTAACACAGCCCCCAACTCGTCCATACTCCGGCAGACAGGGAATAAGGCCGCATTCTGTATGTCGGCACAGGCCGGCAAATTGATACCCCGCTCCGCAGACCATTCCACTATGGGACGCCCCATAAAAAGAGTAGATTCATTCGCCGTATTTCCTTTGAAAGTATCATTGAAACCATACGGGCGTGCCCCCCATCCTTCATCACCGACAGGCACGACATCAATGCACACACCGGAAGGAACGTGTAACTCCCAATCGTTCACCGGAACACCCGTAATCACATGCCGATCGGCAAGCGTCCATCGTTTCCCGACAAAACTGTTTTCGACCCACAGTTCTGAATTATCAGAGGTCAGCGAACAAAAAACTTCGGCATTCTGAACAAACATGGCAGGATGTGGTTTCACCTTACGCTGCATGATCGCCCGCTGGTCACGCACAAGATTCTGCACCGACAACGTCGAAGAAATCAGCTCCCGGCTTGTACCATAATGATAGAACTCACCACCCGGCAAAGGCAAGATAGCGACAGTCAACGCATTCAGTTCTTCGTCAGTTATACGTGGATGCCCCCCAAGAGCAAGACCAAACTCAGAATACAGGTCATATTCCTTCGTCTGTTTCCCATCCGATTCGTAGGAATGCTTCATCAGGAGTTCCACCGCCCGGTCACTGAGCAGCCAGACACCTATATCCATCAGGAAGAGATGCGTCCCCGCCAGCCGTCCCAACTCATCGAGAGTGGGCTTTTGAAGCATGAAATCGAGCTGGTCAGGAGATTTGCGGTCCGACACGAAGACCCCGTGGCGAGTGGCGAGTGCAGGATCCACCCACAAACCATAACAGACAACATCAGCCTCAGGAATCTCTTGCAACGGCTCGCTGTTACGCAGATAAACATCGCCACTGGCAATCAGCGTATGCAGCGAATCCGGCGCCTTGCGCATGATCTCCTCATACAACGGAAGTTGAAGCGAAAGGAGATTCTGAGATAATTTCTGTCCCCTCGCCCACCGGAACACCGGAATCGGTGTCAATATCTTGCCCGAAGGTGCATATCCCGGTAAACGCCGGCTCTGCCCTCCGGCATGCAATAAAATCCGCTTTTCACGCGCCAGCCATTCTCCAGTCGACAACGTTCCAGCAGTATCGTCATCCCGGCGGCAAGCCTCAAGCAACCAAGTTGTTCCTCCACCCGATCCCAGACGGGCACCTATAGGATCAGACGTACAAAACCAGTCTGCCGGATCGGCATTAGCTATCTCGTGAAAACTGCCAACCAAGTTAGGCGGCAGCGACAATAATTTCTTCATATCCTACTATTCTTTCCGGCAAATGTACTCCTTTCCCCTTTCACTGCGTAAAATTTAATTTAATTTTTACTTTCAGAGGCTGTTTCGTTTAAATTATTATATCCACCTTTGTAGAGGGAATGCACTCTTATAATCACACGACAATAAAAAAAGTTGGTAAATACTAATCCCCTCCTTCATTTCTATTTCTGAAGTATCTTTAGTTATTCATTTAATATTCAGATAGTATGATATACGGTTATGTAAGAGTCAGTACGGATAAACAAAGTACTGAAAATCAACGCTTCGAGATTGAAAACTATTCAAAAGCGAAAGGTTTCCGTATCGAACGTTGGGTAGACGAAACAATCAGCGGAACAACAAGTGTATCGGATCGCCAACTTGGCAGATTATTAAAACAAATTCGTAAAGGAGACACGCTTGTAACAACAGAACTATCAAGGCTTGGACGTAATTTGATGCAAGTCATGAGCTTCCTTCACCAATGTATGGAACGGGATATTATCGTCCTTACAGTCAAAGAACGCTATGAATTAGGGAATAATATCAATAGTAAAATTCTGGCCTTCGCTTTTAGCCTAAGTGCAGAAATCGAACGCAATCTGATTTCACAACGTACCCGCGAAGCACTTGCGCGTAAAAAAGCGGAAGGCACGAAACTCGGTCGTCCGAAAGGCAAAAAGACCATGCAGGTCAGGTTGTCCGGAAAAGAAAATGTCATCAAGAAAATGATCAATGAGAAATGCTCGATGAACGAAATCGCCGAAAAATTCGGAGTAAACCGCCAGACTCTGCGTGATTTCCTGCGGAACACATTCCCGGACTGGAGGAAATATAGATATATTAAGTAATCGGACCTTCATGGCCTTAATTGTCTGAATGTTAATCTATGTAACCTTAATAAATTGTTTTTGAGGTAATTTATTATCAGTCAATACGGCATGCCCGACGGGGCAAGATGATCTGCATACTAAATAATCCAATGAAGGTGTGTCGTAATACCCGATGCGCCTTCTTTTTTTCGTTGACTATAAAAATCGGCTCATTTTTTTAAGCTGCGATATTTTGAGGATTTCTTCGATTTATGTGTTCGCAGCATCTAAATATAGCTACTGTAAGCTCATAAAACAGTCCAGTCAGCCAATCCATACCTTCTTTAGCCATTTTTGCACATATCTTTTTTATATTGAAGGCAATGGCAAAGAAGGAAAAGTCCATGAAGACCTTGTCCTTTCCAAAATGGCGGAAACGTTTGTAATTCATATTGTTTTTCATTTGTCCGAACACGGCTTCCGGTTCTATGCATCTCTGTCCTCTGTGTTTCAGCCCTTCCTCGGAGCAGAGCTGCTCTTTGGCTTTTTGCCTGTATTTTCTGAGCCTGTGATTCAGTTCTATCGTCCTGTTTCCTTTTGCTTTAAAACAACGGCATCTTAGCGGACAGCCTTCACATCTGACGGCTCTGTACCTGGCATTTTCGCTGACATATCCGGATGCGGTTTTCACATGTCTAGTACCTATCCTCCGCATCCTTTGTCCCATAGGGCAGATGCAAAAGTCATGTTCTTCATTGTAGTAGAAGTTTTCGGCCTTGAACGGATCCGGTTGGAATCTCGGCCGCTGCTCCATGTGGAAATAGTTATATTTGACGTAAGCTTCCATGCCGTTTTCTGACATGAAGCGGTAGTTCTCCTCAGAACCATAGCCGGAATCGGCAACCACCGTATGAGCCATCCGGTCATACCTGTTTGAAAAAGATTGCAGGAAAGGGATCATGGTCAGTGTATCCGTAGGGTTCGGGAAGAGTGCAAAATCGGTGATGAACTGGTTCTCGGTGCCGATCTGAAGGTTGTAACCGGGCTTCGTCTGGCCGTTGCGCATGGCATCCTCCTTCATTCTCATGAAAGTTGCGTCCTTGTCCGTCTTGGAATAGGAATTCCTCTCTTGCAGCGTGTCCAGATGACTGTCGTATTCCTGGAGTTTGTCCCTATGTTCTTCCAGCTCCTTCAGCTGTTTGCGTCTCTTTTTCAGCTCAGTCTTTTCCTCCTTGGTGGAAGGCTCGGGAACCTGTTCCAGCACATGACGTAATTCTCCCGCCATTTCGGTCAGCATGGCCGGAGTGAACTCAACCTCCTCATTACTTTCCGAAGACTTTTCTTGGGCGATGACATCGTCTATCTGCCCTAGCAGGACATGTATCTTCTTCATCAGGCGCTCTCGGTTCCGCTCAACCGTTTTTCGCCAAACGAAAGTATACTTGTTGGCTTTGGATTCAATCTTTGTCCCGTCAATGTATTCCACGTTCAGGCTGATGAAGCCTTTGGAAGAGAGAAGGAGTACGGTTTGGGTAAACACCTCGTTG
>OGUM01000357.1_pt1 | contig 39871 bp, 40 predicted proteins | sample 1553631 | NCBI WGS metagenome assembly OGUM01 (sample SAMEA2580228, study PRJEB22360) | human gut metagenome | biome: human gut; feature: human-associated habitat; material: faeces | place: Denmark | collected 2008/2010 | reverse complement strand
CCGTCGATTACGAGCCGTATGGCCGTCCTTACCTGGTGAAAGCCAGCAATCCCTGCGGCCCCGGGATTGATATGAAGAAGACTGTTTTTTTTATCGTACATTACCTTCAGAATGTGGGAATGTCCGCATACGAAGATTTTCGGCCGGTGCATCCGCAGTTGCATTTCCACCCCGGAAGCATAGTGCCCGGGATAGCCGCCGATGTGGGTCATCAGGACGCTCACCCCTTCGCACTCGAAGGAGAGAAATTCGCGGTAGGTGCGTCGCATGATACCTCCGTCGATATTGCCATAGACGGCCCGCAGGGGTTTGAACGCCGCGATCTGGTCGGCGACCTCCGGAGAGCCGATGTCCCCGGCGTGCCAGATTTCGTCCACGTCCTTGAGGAATGTTTTGAGCGTTTGGTCGAATGTGCCGTGGGTGTCGGATATGAGTCCTATGCGTTTCATGCTATTTTGTTGTTCTCTGTATTCTTCGGTAAACTGCCGGCGAAGTTTGTGTTTCATTCGGATTCCTGCCTGCCGAATTTGCGCCGCCCGCCCAGCAGGTAGAGCGTGCCGACGGCGGCGGCAAGGGTTGCCGTACTGTCCGCAAGGGGAGCGCAGCCCGTCACGGCCATTTCCGCAACGCCCGCGACGGCCCGCAGCAGGAAGAGGGTGGCAATGGTGTAAATACCTGTTTCGAGCAGCGGCAGCCGTCGGATTACACCGGCGCCCGAAAGTCCGTAGAGGCCGAATACGGCGAAGATGAACGCAATGGCGACGGTCAGCAGATAAGGAATGGCCGCCCCGTAGCGGAGGGCCAGCGTTTCCATGATTCCGTCGATGCGATAGATCGACAGTACGGGATAGAGCCAAGGCAGGCAGGCGAGGTGTCCCGCCGCGATCAGGAAATTCAATATAGCGCCTGTTTTCAACATGTCGGCAGTCTTTATGTTTCCGGGGATAGATTCCGTCCCGGTTTCGGGATTTATGATTCGGGGATTGCCCGTTGTGCTCTTTTGCCGTTTGTCGGCATATTTTGGTCGCTTGTGTCGCTGCCGTTCGCCGGGGTGAAATACGGGATGTCGTCCGATCGTATTTTCAGGGCTGTCCGGCAGTCGGCTTCAGGAATGCCGGAAGGCATTGTGCTCTCCGGCTGTTATTTATATTTGTCCTTCCACAGCTCCCGGATGCACGCGGCGATCTTCGCTTCGGCGGCGTTGCGGGTGTTCGGCTCGTAGAATTTCTTGCCTTTGAGCGTTTCGGGCATGAACTCCAGCCCGGCGAATCCGCCGTAGTCGTGGGCGTATTTATAGCCTTTGCCGTACCCCGCCTGATCCATCAGCTTGGTCGGGGCGTTGCGCAGGTGCAGGGGTACGGGCCGGTTGGTCGTATCGTGTTCGACGAAGGAGAGCGCCTGGTTGATGGCCATGTAGGCCGAATTGCTCTTGGGCGAGGTGGCCAGGTAGATCGTGGTTTCGGCCAGCGTGATGCGGGCTTCGGGCATGCCGATCTTGTGCACCGTGTCGAAACAGGCGTTGGCCAGCAGCAGGGCGTTGGGATTGGCCAGGCCGATGTCTTCCGAGGCCAGGATCACCAGCCGGCGGGCGATGAAGCGCGGCTCCTCGCCTCCGGCCAGCATGCGGGCCAGGTAGTAGATCGCTGCGTTGGGATCGCTGCCCCGCACCGATTTGATGAAGGCCGAGATCACGTCGTAGTGCTGTTCGCCGTTCTTGTCGTAGAGGGCTATGTTCTGTTGCAAACAGTCGGTGATGTATTGGTTGGTGATCGTTACTTTGCCGTCTGCGGCGCCCGTGATGATGTCCAGAATGTTGAGCAGCTTGCGGGCGTCGCCGCCCGAAAAGCGGAACAGCGCTTCGGTTTCCTGCACTTCGATCTCCCGGGTCTTGAGTTCCGGATCGGTGGCCAGAGCCCGGTCTAAAAGGGTTTGCAGTTCCCCGTCGGTCATCGGCTGGAGGATATAGACCTGGCAGCGGCTCAACAGCGGTGAGATCACCTCGAACGAGGGATTTTCGGTCGTGGCTCCGATCAGCGTCACCACGCCCTGTTCGACGGCACCCAGCAGCGAGTCCTGCTGCGACTTGTTGAAGCGGTGGATTTCGTCGATGAACAGGATCGGCGGTTTGGAGTCGAAGAATTTCTGCTTGCGGGCCGATTCCAACACTTCGCGCACCTCCTTGACGCCCGACGTGACGGCCGACAGGGTGTAGAACGGGCGTTTGAGAGCCGTGGCAACGATCTTGGCCAGCGTAGTCTTTCCCACGCCCGGCGGACCCCAGAGGATGAACGAGGGGACGTTGCCCGTTTCGAGGAACTTGCGGAATACGCCGTTCTGCCCGACCAGATGGGCCTGTCCGATATATTCATCGAGCGTATGGGGACGCAGTCGTTCGGCGAGGGGAATGGACATGGAAAGCATTTTTTTGTCGCTCAAATGTACTGAAAATTTTTGTTTTCGGCAACGGCCGGACTGAATGCGGTCCGAAAGAGCGGATGCGTAGAACCGCTGCCGTCCGGTTCGGGGATTCGCAGCGGGGAGATCGTGTCCTGGCCGGATTCCGTTTTTACGTCGTGCTTCACGCTTGTTCTGCGGTCGCAGTTCCCGACGCGATGCGCTATTGTATATTTCGAAAAGGATCGCTATATTTGCCGTACATATTGATACACACGGAAAAGTGTAAGTCTGTTCCCGAATCGTGAACGTAGGAAATTCATTTTGGCGGAGAATAGGCAGACATCTTCTCGCGTCGTATCCGTATTCTGCGGGTATAGGCGCGGGGCTGTCGCTTATTTCACGCCAAAAGGTACTCCTACGACCTGCGATTCTGAAATGGGCTTCGGTGCCACGCTTGAACCGAATAACATTCTATATTTTTCTGATTATCAGATTATACATTCAAAACTCTTTGTGATTTGATACCGCAAAGTTCCCGCAACTTATAAGTTTTTCTAAGAAAACAACACATTCTATCAACCCATTTTTCTATTCAAGAAATGTGTTCTTTTACATGAAAGCAAATTTTGTTTGTCGTAAGTGCTCTGATATCGCAAAATTTAGTGTAATTTTGTAGCAAAATTCAGAGTGGTATGAAGTTGAACAGGATAAAAGATATTCTTGAGCAAAAGGGAATATCACAAACTTGGCTTGCAAAACAAGTTGGTAAGAGTTTCAGTACAATCAATAGTTACGCTTGCAATAGGTACCAGCCGGATTTGGAAACACTATTAGCGATTTCAAAGATACTTCAAGTAGATTTGAAAGATTTGATAACTGACGAGAAAGAACGCCAATGATATAGATAACCGAATATTAAACTCCGAATCTTGATGAGTTGAACTTCCGATAATAAAATATTATATGAACATGGGCATTAGTCATGAATTATCAGAGGAAGATGTAAAGTTCCGCTATATCAATGATGCCATCACAAGCAAGGGATGGACAAAAGATAGTATTTTCATGGAACAACAAGTGAAATTTACCGATGGTAAAATCAGCTTGCATGGCAATATTGTGCATCGTGAAAAACCAAAGTTCGCTGACTATGTGCTTTATGTGAATAAAGCTACACCAATTGCTATTATTGAAGCAAAAGATACCAAGCACACTGTTTCTTATGGTTTACAACAGGCAATGGAATACGCAAAAATGCTTGATGTCAAATTTGCGTTCAGCTCTAATGGAGAAGGTTTTGCCGAGCATGATTTTTTAACCGGGCAGGAACGATTTTTCGGTATGGATGAATTTCCAACCCGCGAAGAATTGATCGAGCGGTATAAAAAAGAGATAAACGAAGGAAACGGGCTTAATAAACAGGAGGAAGCTGCCATTAACCAACCATTGTGTAGTGGACAAAATATTTTCCCTCCAAGATATTATCAACTTAATGCTATAAATCGTACTATCAATGCCATTGCAAAAGGACAAAACCGTATTTTACTTGTGATGGCTACCGGTACAGGCAAGACATACACTGCGTTTCAAATAGTTTGGCGACTGCTTAAGAGTGGATTAAAGAAAAAAGTTCTTTATCTAGCCGACCGCAATATATTGGTAGATCAATCCATTGAACAAGATTTCAAGCCTTTGGAAAAAGTAATCCATAAAATAGATTATTCCAAAGACAAGAACAAATTGAAGGAATTGCTTTCTCATCAAGTGTATTTTGCGCTTTACCAGCAACTTATTGGACAAAATGATGCAAAAAATTATCAGGAGCTTTTCCCTAATCCGGATTATTTTGATCTCGTAATCATTGACGAGTGTCATAGAGGAAGTGCCAAAGATGACAGTAACTGGCGCACTATACTGGATTATTTTTCCTCTGCAACACACATCGGCATGACTGCAACGCCAAAAGAAACACGTTATCAATCAAGCATTGGATATTTTGGCGAGCCTGTTTATACATATAGTTTGAAGAACGGGATAGAAGATGGCTTCCTTGCTCCGTTTAAAGTCATAAATATTACAACAAACATCGGAGATGAGTGGCGACCAATTAAAGGCCAAAAGGATATTTACGGCAATGAAATTGAAGACAGGATATACAACAACAGTGACTACGACTATAACATCGTGATTGAAGATCGCCATCGGGAAATAGCACAAGAAATAACCAACTATCTCAAAAGCACAGACCGTATGGCAAAAACCATTGTATTTTGTGCTGATGAAGCGCATGCGGAAAGAATGCGAATCGCACTGGTCAATGCCAATGCAGATATGTGCAAAAAGAATCCCGACTATGTAGTCCGCATTACTGGCAGCGATGAATATGGCAAAGGGAAACTAGATTATTTTATTTCTGTTGCATCAAAATATCCGGTAATAGCTACGACCAGTAAATTACTATCAACTGGTGTTGACTGCAAAATGGTCAAACTCATAGTCCTCGACCAACAGATCGGCTCAATGACAGAGTTCAAGCAGATTATAGGACGAGGTACCCGCATTCGTGAAAAAGAAGGGAAAACACATTTTGTAGTAATGGACTTTCGCAATGTGACACGCCTTTTTGCTGATCCAGATTGGGATGGTCCGATAGAGATTGATCCGGATTATCCTCCGAAGCCATGTCCTGTTTGCGGCAAAAATCCTTGTGTCTGTCCAAAACCTACTCCACCTTCGACATGTCCCATTTGTGGCAAAAATCCTTGTGAGTGCCCGACACCGGTGCCACGACCAAAACCTATTGTGGATAAAAATGGTTGTGAAGTAAAAGTTATCAATAAGGTAGTTTCCGTTTACGATACAAATGGAAAACTGCTTCGCACAGAAAGCATCACAGATTATACAAAGAAGAATATTATCGACACATATGCGACAATAGAAACCTTTACGTCTAAGTGGAATACTCTAAAAAGGAAAAGCGAGATAGTGGAAATGCTTAAAGAAGCAGGTATTGACCTTGCGACTCTTAAGCATGACAGGAATATGGATGATGTGGATGACTTTGACTTCATCTGTCATATTGCATACGGAAAGAAGACCTTGACAAGGCGAGAACGAGCAGAGCAAGTAAAGAAACGAGATGTCTTTAGTAAATATGGAGAGCAAGCCAGACTCGTTCTTGAAGCCCTGCTTGACAAATATATGGACGAGGGTATTTCTGAACTGGAGAATCTTTCGGTTTTGAAAAACGACCCGTTCAGAAGATTTGGCTCCCCGGCAAACATTGCCAGACTGTTTGGCGGCAAGCAAGGTTACCTTAATGCCGTAAACAATCTGACTCAACTGATATATAATGTGGCATAAAAAGAAAAGTAAAATATGAGTTTGTCAAATTTCGTAAAACGGATACGCAATATAATGCGCAATGATGCCGGTATCAATGGTGACGCACAACGCATAGAGCAGATGGCATGGATGCTCTTTCTTAAAGTTTATGACGAGAAAGAGAATGACTGGGAAATGGAGGATGATTATAAATCTATTATTCCCGAAGAATGCCGTTGGCGCAATTGGGCTCATGATGATGGAAGTGGGCATGCCCTGACGGGAGATGATCTGCTATCATTTGTCAACAATATGGTATTTGATAAACTTAAGAAGATAGAGATTTCTCCCGACACACCTATCCGACAAGCAATTGTAAGAACTGTTTTTGAGGATGCCAACCAATATATGAAAGACGGAGTACAACTCCGACAGGTTCTGAATGTAATTGATGATCTCAATCTTGCCGACTATGAAGAAAGTCACGCTTTCGGTGAAATTTACGAAAACATACTCAAGGAAATGCAGTCCGCTGGATCTTCCGGCGAGTTTTATACGCCGAGAGCTTTAACTGAATTTATGGCGGAAATAATCAAGCCACAGATTGGGGAGAAAATGGCAGATTTTGCTTGTGGAACCGGTGGCTTTATTACCAGTTGGCTTGGAGAACTTGACAAGCGCGTGGTTACTGCTGAAGACAGGGAGAAGTTTAATCAATCCGTATTTGGTATAGAAAAGAAACAATTCCCTTATATGCTGTGTGTAACAAATCTCTTACTCCACGGCATAGATAAGCCATTGGTATTTCATGACAATTCACTGACTAAAGATGTTCTCAACTATACAGAGGATGATAAATTTGACGTAGTACTCATGAATCCCCCATACGGCGGCAATGAGAAATCTGATGTCAAGTCGCATTTCCCATCTGACATGCGAAGTAGTGAAACTGCTGACCTGTTCATGGTGCTTATCATGTATCGCTTGAAGAAAAACGGCAGGGCAGCCGTTATTGTTCCCGATGGTTTTCTGTTTGGCGCGGACAATACCAAGATAGCCATAAAGACAAAATTGTTGCGTGATTTTAATCTACATACAATCATTAGATTGCCAGGAAGCATTTTTTCGCCTTATACCAGCATAGCAACGAATATTCTGTTCTTCAATAATGAAAAGGCAGAAGATTCACCTGTCGGTTACTCTACCAAAGAGACATGGTTCTATCGTTTGGATATGCCGGAGGGATACAAGCATTTCTCCAAAACAAAACCGATGCGTTTGGAGCATTGTAATCCTATCAAAGAATGGTGGGATAACCGTAAGGAAATCATTATTGAGGAAGGAAACGAGAAAGCCCGCTGCTATTCAGTCGAAGACCTGATTGGTTCTGACTGCAATTTCGACTTATGCAAATTTCCGAAAGAAGATGAAGAAATTTTGCCTCCAGCCGAACTGCTGGCTGACTATTACAAAAAACGGGCAGCTCTTGACCATGAAATAGACAAGACTTTGGCTGAAATACAAAAGATTTTGGGAATTAAAATTAATATTGAAAATCATGAGGACTAAAATACTTATTATACTTATTATGTTCTCTATCGGACATTTGAGTTATGCACAAACGGTGAGTTATACTTATAAACCATTCGCTGCTGAAGGGTGCAGTGTGACATATAGTGTGGCTCGACAAGACACGACATATTACATTATTGCGATTGTAGAATCAGACCGTTTGAATTTCATGAAAGAATCAACAATGCTTGTGAAAAATTTCGACAATGAAATTCTTGAGTTGAAAGGAAATCTTATCAATACTGACTCCGAATCGACTGGTATTATTTCAGGAAATATTGTTATTCCTGTTTCCTCAATCAATTCAACTGCGCAATTTAGAATATGCCCGGAGCAATTTGATTTTTTCCAAAAAGGTGTGTCAAAAATAAGACTGTCGACCATACCCATAGAACATGAGAGGACATTTACAAAAGATAAGATAGGAAAAAAACTTTATCGTTTTTTCATGGAGCAAAAGAATAAGTATTCGGATTTTTAATCATTATTTGAGTGTCCATACTCAAATGGAATAATACAGTTCAGTAGTCAAGACTGTTTCAAAAAATCATAATTCAAATAAGATGAATGCAGAAACAACGATAATGCAATATAACGATCCGGCATACAGTGAACTTGTCAACCATATTACGGATTTGTGGACGGAAGCCAAGGCCGATGCCATAACAGCCGTAAATGCACACCTTCTTGATGCGAACTGGAAGACAGGACAATATATTGTTGAATTTGAGCAAAAAGGGATGGCTCGGGCCGAATACGGCAAGCAACTTCTCGTAAATCTATCAAAGGACTTGACAATAAGATGCGGTCGTGGGTTCAGCCGGTCCAATTTAACCTATATGCGTAAACTCTATCTCGCTTTCCCAAAAAGTGAGACACTGTCTCACAAATTGACATGGAGTCATTATTTCGAGTTATTGAAATGTGATGACCCTTTGGAAATGAAGTTCTACTTCACGGAATCCATACGTCAAGGCTGGAAAGTGCGGGAACTGAAACGGCAAATAAAAAGTGCATTGTTCCAACGCCTTGCTTTGAGTACGGATAAGAAGGGAGTATTGGCTTTGGCAAACGAGGGGCATCAGGTACTTACTCCACAGGATATTATTAGGGATCCTTTTATCTTGGAATTTGCCGGACTTCCGCAGAAGAAACAGTACAAGGAAGGTGAATTGGAAGCAGCTCTGAAGGCCAATATGGAAAAGTTCTTACTGGAACTTGGACGGGGGTTTGCCTTCGTGGGTCGCCAGTTTGTGATGCACATTGGAAGCAGGCGGCTTAAGGTGGACTTGGTATTCTATCATTGCATATTGAAATGTTATGTTCTGATAGACTTAAAACGGGGTGAGATCAAGCATGGAGACATAGGTCAGATGAATCTTTACCTGAACTATTTCAAGACAGAGATATGTCAGAATGATGATAATCCTCCTATCGGAATTGTATTGGGCGCAAAGAAAGACGAGCTGCTGTTGGAGTATGCACTCGAAGGTATTACGAATCCACTTTTTGCTGCCAGGTACCAATTATATCTCCCCAAAAGGGAAGAATTGCAGGCTCAACTTGACAAGATCCTTGACGAATATCCCGAATGATAAATATGTGAGACAGCGTTTCACATTTCAATACAGCAAATAAATGAACGGAAAGCAACTTAAAAACAGCATACTTCAATGGGCGATACAGGGAAAACTTGTACCGCAAGATCCGAATGACGAACCCGCATCAGTACTTCTTGAACGGATTAGGGAGGAAAAGGCTCGGTTGGTCAAAGAGAAGAAAATCAAAAAAGACAAGAACGAATCTATTATCTATCGCGGTGAGGACAATTCCTATTATGAGAAGTTTCTCGCCACAGGGGAGGTGAAGTGCATAGATGAGGAGATTCCGTTTGCAATTCCACGTAGTTGGGAATGGGAACGCTGGGGAAATATCTCTCAATCTATTCAATATGGTTATAATGCTCCAGCCTTAGAAAATGGCTATATAAGGATGGTTCGTATAAGCGACATTCAATCCAACAAGGTGTTATGGGAAAATGTACCATTTTGTTTGATTAATGCAAGTGAAATAGAAACATATCTTTTGAAAGTAAATGACATTCTATTTGCCAGAACAGGTGGTACTGTGGGAAAGTCCTTTTTAGTGGAAGAAGTACCAGTGAAAGCGATATATGCAGGCTATTTGATTAGAACAAGGTATAGCTCTTTGCTCTGTCCTTATTATATGAAGGCTTTTATGGAGAGTCAATTATATTGGGAACAGCTAAAGAATGGTACAATAGCAACAGCACAACCTAACTGTAACGGGAAAACACTTGGCAAAATGCTATTGCCAATCCCTCCAATAAATGAACAAGAACGAATTGTAGAAAAATTACGCAATGTATCTTTTCTCATAGAACGCTATGGGAAAAGCCAAGACTTTCTTAACCAATTGAATGAACAAGTTAAGGAACAACTTAAAAAGTCCATTTTACAAGAAGCTATACAAGGAAGACTCGTTCCACAAATCGCTGAAGAAGGTACATCGCAAGAATTGCTTGAACAGATACGACAGGAAAAGCAAATACTTGTCAAAAAAGGCAAATTAAAGAAGTCTGCCCTCCATGATTCTGTTATTTTCAGAGGTGACGATAACAAGTACTGGGAGAAGTTTGGGAAAGAAATACATTGTATTAACGATGAAATTCCATTTGAGATACCTGCCTCATGGCAATGGGTACGTATCAAAGATATATTCAAAATAAACCCGAAAAATGTTGCTGAAGATAATTGTATCTCCGCCTTTATTCCAATGGAAAAAATATGTGCAACATATGGATCTGAGTTTTCTTATGACGAGGTACAATGGAAAACAATTAAAACTGGTTATACCCATTTTGCAGATGGCGATGTCGTATTTGCTAAGATAACACCCTGCTTTCAGAATAGAAAGTCTGCAATATTCATAGGGCTGCCAAATGGGATAGGAGCGGGGACTACAGAACTTAAAGTTATGCGGCCTTATGGAGAGACTATCAATCGTTGGTATTTACTCTATTTTCTTAAAAGCCCATATTTCATTGACGAGGCGCAATTCAAAGGCACTGCGAACCAACAACGAATTATAACGGGCTATTTAGAAAATAAGCTCTTCCCCTTACCTCCAAAATTTGAACAAGACAGAATTGTACAACAAATTAAGCAATTAGCAAGTATTATGAGCAGATAGGAACAGAAATTATTGATATAACTGATGAAATTCCATTTGAGATTCCGAAAAACTGGATATGGACAAGACTGAAGAACTTTTGTTCCGTATGCACTGGTGCGACTTTCAAAAAGGAAGAAGTGGAATCTGAACATTGTGGCATTCGTGTCCTTCGTGGCGGCAATATCAAGCCATTTCAACTATGTACGAAACCAGATGACATATTTATTCCTCAATCCAAAGTAAAAGAGGATATATTATTAAAGCATAACGATATAGTTACTCCGGCCGTAACGAGTTTGGAAAATATAGGCAAGATGGCTATAGTTGAATTGGATATGCCTCACACAACTGTAGGAGGATTCGTCTTTATCATTCGACCTTTAGGTGGTGGCGAGTCACTTTCCAAATATCTCCTTGCATTTATGAGTTCGCCCTCTGCCATTGATTTTATGAAGTCCATAACAAACAAGTCTGGACAAGCATTCTACAACATTGGTAAAGAAAGATTAGTGACGGCATTAGTACCTATACCGCCACTTGCAGAACAGGAGCGTATTGTCTCCAAAATAGAGAAACTATTTGAACAATTGCGATAATTCGTCTATCCGTACCGATATTCGTTGTTGCTCTCTATATGGAGGAATGCCTATAATGAGGGAATAAAATATCTCCTTGTTAAGATGTGGAATTGCTGCGCCTCGCTTTGATTTGCGTAGTAATTCCTTGTAGAATAGGATAAAGTTCAATACATAAGGCAAGTGCATAGCAGAACTAACCCAGAGCTGTTTGAATGTACTGCCCATATAGCCATCGCAAGGCACTGTGAAAACTTCGCCGGAGTTCTCCCCATCCACAAGGATGATATTATCTCCTTTGTGGACAAATTTGCCTCTTTGCTGATATTCTCCGGCACTCTTGCCTCGTAAAAATTTTGCATCAAGACACAACTGCTGTCCCTCTTTCTTTTCGCCATCAATGAGAGCACAAATTGAGGATAATCTCACAAGCGACCAACTATAGGGAAAGTCATAATCACACTCTATCTGAACGGCTTGCCCATTTATCTGCTCATAATACTTGTTATCGTCACCTTTGAAAATGATAGAATCATTGAGTGCAGACTTTTTCAACTTGCCTTCATTCACAAGGCGCTTTTTCTCTTTACGAATCTCGGCAAGTAATTCTTCGGCTGTTCCTTCCTCAACAATTTGTGGAACAAGATGTCCCTGTATTGCCTCTTGTAAAATAGATTTTTTCAGTTGTTCCTTGACAGAGGTATTTAGTATGTTAAGTTCACTTTGCGCCTTGTCATACCTTATTATTAAGGGTTGCAAACTCTCAATTTGATTAACAATTCGCGCCTGTTCTGATATGGGAGGAACTGTAACCAAAATGGAATTCATCTTTTCCTGATTCATCTTTGGCTGTGCAGTCCCTGTTACATAATTCACAAGTGATATGGCGTTTATAAACAAAGCTATGTATGCCAGATTAAGTCCTCCGCATACATCAAGGACATGAGCATGATTATTTACCCAATATTTCCCTTTGGCTATAAATGCAATAGGAGTACTTCTGTTGATAAGGTTTGCGCCATCTTCTCCTATCAACAACAAGTCTTTGTCAAAAAGATATTTATCAACTTTATCAATTACTCCAGATGCCCCGTAGTAATCGTACACCTTTTTAAGAGTTTGCCGCTGGGCAACAGACAATGGGATCCTCTCGCTATCCCGATTTATCATTAAACTTCCAAACCTGCACCACTCCCACCCTTGTGGAATCTCAAACGGAATCTCCTCGTCAATGCACTTCACCTCCCCTGTGGCGAGAAACTTCTCATAATAGGAACTCAAAACACTAACCACTCTCTACATTATTAGTGATAACAATTTGTTTAACTAATAATGTAAAGAATATGAACAACGAAGATTTTGAATTGTATTTGCGTCAAGGGAATATGGCAGAAAATACTATTAATGCTTATCTTTATGCCATCAAGGAGTATTATTCCAGGCATAGGGAATTGAACAAGCGAAATTTGCTCATCTACAAAACGTATCTCATCGAAACCTTCAAGCCAAAGACTGTAAATCTGCGCATACAGGCTATGAATAAATACCTTGAATGCATAAAGAAGCCACGCTTGCGATTAAAATCGGTCAAGGTGCAACAGCGTTCATATTTGGAAAATGTGATCAGTAATGCTGACTATATCTTCCTAAAAAACAAACTGAAAAGAGAAGATAATCTAACATGGTATTTTGTAGTGCGTTTCCTCGCTGCAACTGGCGCAAGAGTCAGTGAGTTGATACAAATAAAGGTAGAGCATGTGCAGATTGGGTATTACGATATTTACACCAAAGGAGGTAAAATACGCCGAATTTATATTCCAAAGACATTACGCAAAGAAACAGCCGAATGGCTAATCAGGACCAACCGCACAAGTGGTTACCTTTTCCTCAATCGTTTCGGAGAGCGTATCACTACAAGAGGTATTGCCCAACAGTTGAAGAACTATGCTGCAAAATACGGTATGAATGAGAAAGTCGTTTATCCTCACTCTTTCCGTCATCGGTTTGCCAAGAATTTTTTGGAGAAGTTCAATGATATATCTCTGCTTGCCGACCTCATGGGACATGAAAGCATAGAAACCACCCGGATCTATCTACGTCGTAGTAGTGCAGAACAACAGGAGATTGTAGATGAAATTATAACATGGTAATTAACTAAGCAAGATATTGCCCCATAGGATATTAATTTACGGGGCAATATCTGCTTATTGTTCGATGGCGTTTTTTACAGAAACATAATCCCAATACAAGTTGTTCCCAAACCATTTTTCCATCGGAACATGAATACCTTTCCATCTGATTACTTCTGGGCATTTGTCCCTATTGACGAATGTTGATTTATATAGGACTATTATCTTTAAGCCATCTCGAATTGCTTTCTCACATTCGAAATCAATATAACTTCGAGTATCTACTGTATGTCCTCTGCCACAAGTTCCCCAATAGCTGTTATAACTGCCACAATATTGACATCCTCCAGCTTTTAATTCTTTTGTATGGTCACCAACGATAAGGATAAATGTTTTGGATGCATCCAATCTCTCAGCCAATGACCTTTTAATCGAGCAATTTAGACTTGTATTCCTTGCCTGCTTTAACTCATGAGCGTCTGAAAATGAAAGGCCGTATTGGGAACTATCATTCCATCGGTGTAATGCTTCAACGGCATCTTTATCATGATCCCAATCTCCGGCGATGTAAGTTCTTGTCCTGTAATACATGATTAAAATATTTTTTTAATATCATACAAATTAATGTTATCAATAGATTCTCGTGTCAACACAACTGTTATCGGTTGATATATTGGAGCATTCGATGTTTTAAGTGTACAAAGAATGCAACGAAGCAAATTAAAGTCATTTTTATCCGTAATGCGTGTTATTCCTCCCCCAAGCAAAGGTATGGCAATGGGTTTATTTGCATAGACCCTGCTTATTTCATTCCACATCGCTCTAAGACAAATTTCATAATCGTTATGAGATAGTTTTGCCTGATTATTCTCAAAATGAGAAAATGCTAATAACAAATAATCTCGATATATAATGATTCGTCCAAGTGGATAACAAATTTTACCTGCTTTTGTTTTTTTCCATTCCAGGTACATCTTCTGCTTCGTTAATTTGTCGCTTCAAATCATCAATATCTTGTAATTTCTCTATGAATTTTCCATTCAACGAATTTTTGGCAATTACAACATCATCCACGGTGGTGTCAAAGAATTCATTAAAAGGAATTAATTTCCAATCTGTTGACTCAAATATATCTCTTTCTTCAATTTTAACATTGATTCCTTTTATTTTTAAAGTGATGGAATGGTCTGCTCTAAATGCCTTTATTACAGATATTATAATCCAAAATAATAGAAATACACCCACAATCACCAAGCCTTTTTCCCACCACTTCTGTATATTACAAATATCTGTAATGCTAAAATTAGCGATAGCACAAATAGTTTCTATAGCAGCAATGAAACTAACTGCGTATAAAAAACTGTCTTTCCAAAGTGACTTACTATATATCGCTGGAATAATCGAACAAAATCAGCAGATTAACGCAATAGGAATTGAGATTTAAGCAGTTAGGAGAAAATTACGGAAATAGGGCTGAGGGCTGAAAAGCGTTCCAAAGCGGATTAGAGAAATAGAACGGTTTCCTATTCGTTACCCGTCAGAAATGCAGATTTAACACTTTTCGTCCCGTTTACGCCGTTCTGCATAGGTTTGCTTGTCAAGGTTTAACTCGTTGATTTATAGTTTTGCAACCAAAAAAAGACGAGTATGACAAGGAGCACATTTCGCGTGCTGTTCTATACGAACGGCAGCAAAGAGAAGAACGGAATTGTCCCCATCATGGGACGGGTTACAATCAACGGGACGGTAGCGCAGTTCAGTTGCAAGCGGAGCATCGCAAAGGAGCTTTGGGACGCAAAGGGCAACCGTGCCAAAGGCAAAAGCGTGGAGGCAAGGGAAACGAACCTTGCGCTCGACAACATCAAGGCGCAAATCATCAAGCACTACCAGCGCATATCCGACCGTGAGGCGTATGTCACGGCGGAAATGGTGCGCAACGCCTATCAGGGCATCGGCTGCGAGTATGAAACGATACTCGGCGCATTTGACAAGGAGAACGCCAAGTTCCTGAAACGTGTCGGCAAAGACCGCTGCATGGGGTCTTACCGAGTGATGGTACGTTCAAGGAACTATGTGGCGGCATTCATCAAGTCGTTTTATAAGCGCAACGACATGTCCATGCTGGAACTTACTCCCGACTTCATCAAGGAGTTCTCCGTATTCCTCACTACGGAGCAAGGGTTGAAAAACGCTTCCGTGTGGCTGGCTTGCATGTGGGTCAAGACGGTCGTTTCACGGGCGCATTACAACGGTCTGATACCGAGAAACCCGTTTGCGCAATTCCGCATCACGCCCAACGTGAAGGAACGGGAGTATCTTACGGAGGGGGAAATCCGGCAACTTATCGAGCATGAGTTTTCCGATGCCACGCTTGCTTTCACCCGAGACCTGTTTGTCTTTGCCTGCTTCACCGCACTCAGCTTCGCAGACATCAGGGAACTGACCACGGACGAGATTATGGATGTGAACGGTGAGAAGTGGATTATCTCCAAGCGGCACAAGACGGGCGTACCGTTCCAAGTGAAGCTGCTGGACATTCCGTTGCAGATAATTGGGAAGTACAGACCGTTTCAAAAGGACAATTCAGTTTTCGGCGAAATCAACTATTGGAATGTTTGCAAGAAGCTGAAAAAAGTCATCAGCGAGTGTGGCATAAACAAGCAAATCAGCTTTCATTGCAGCCGCCACACGTTTGGCACATTAGCCCTCAGCAAAGGCATGCCGATTGAGAGCGTGAGCCGTGTTTTAGGTCACACAAACATCAAGACCACACAGATTTACGCAAGTGCGCCCAGAATGGTCGCTTAATAAATACTTCTTTAGCAAGAAGTTAGGATTGGGTTCGATATAATCCTATCGTCAATCAGTTTATCCAAAGGGGAAACCCGATGGGGAGTGTAGCATACTGATTAAAGCTCCAAGTCCACTAATAGTCAAGTGGCGACTGAGGGGCAAGACGAAAAGGCATACATAAGGATGAAGCCTTGATTGGTTGAACGATAGTTCAGTGGTACCAAATCTTGCAACAACGGAAGACTATTATACATACGTTGTTTCATAGTACTCTGCCTATTTTGTGCGTTAGTGCAGAGCATAAAGAACCGACTATGACACAGCCGCAATAAGCGGACAAGAACGAAAGTCGCATCCGACAGTATGCCGTGCTAATAGTTATTAAGAGAACTAACTGGGGATTACCTAAGTCGGAACGCTGGAATAAACAGCTATAAAGAAAGCTTTTGAATATCCGATATGGTAACGGAACTTCCGTAGTAGTCCGAGCAGGGGAAAGCCTTGTACATGGCGAAGGGAAGTAGTCTGTAACTTTAATACGAACAACGGAAAACGTGAGAGACGTATGAGAAATCCAGAGCAAGTATTAAACATTTTAGCTGGACACAGCAACGAGCCTGAGTATAAATACGAAAGGCTCTACCGTATTCTATTCAATGAACAGATGTTCTTTGCCGCCTACCAACGTATGTATGCAAAGCCGGGAAACATGACACCCGGCACTGATGGCAAAACAGAGGATGAAATGAGCATTGACAGGATAAACAAACTCATAGAGAGTATAAAGGATGAGACTTATAGTCCCAATCCTGCAAAGAGAATTTACATTCCGAAAAAGAATGGGAAGATGCGTCCGTTAGGAATACCGTCTTTTGAAGACAAATTGGTTCAAGAGGCAGTAAGAATGGTGCTTGAAGCTATATATGAGGGACACTTTGAGTGGACATCGCACGGCTTCAGACCAAACAGAAGCTGCCACACAGCACTGAAAAGTCTACAAAATAATTTCAACGGTGCAAAATGGTTCATCGAGGGAGATATAAAAGGCTTCTTTGACAACATAGACCATGATGTGCTGATAGAAATAATGAAAGGTAGAATAGCAGATGACAGATTTCTTCGTCTGATACGGAAATTCCTCAATGCAGGGTACATGGAAGAGTGGCAATTCAACAAGACTTATTCAGGGACACCGCAAGGTGGTATCATAAGCCCTGTTTTGGCAAATATATACCTTGACAAGTTCGATAAGTACATGAATGAATATGCCAACAAATTCAATAAAGGGACAGTAAGAAGCCGCAACAAGGATATTTGCAAACTCAACAGCAGAGTACACTACCTAAAACGTAGGATAAATGAAGTAGAGGATGTAAACGTAAGAACAAGGATGGTAGAAGAACTGCACGAAAAGCAGAAGCGGATACTAACAATGCCAAGTGGCAACGATATGGACAGAAATTTTCGCAGACTGAGATATCTGCGCTACGCCGATGATTTTCTAATCGGGGTTATCGGAACGAAAAACGAATGTGAGACAATCAAAGCTGACATCACCAAGTTTATGCAGGAAAAGTTAAGGCTGGAGATGTCACAGGAAAAGACTTTGATTACAAATGCACAAGACAGCGCAAAATTTTTGGGTTACGAAATATATGTCCGAAAAGACTATGCCACAAAGAGAAACAGTAACGGAACAGTGCGCAGATACTTCAACGGGAACGTGATATTGCACGTTTCAAGAGAAGTAATCAAGAATAAACTGCTCAGCCTCGAAGCCATGAAAGTTGTCACCAAACGCGGCAAGGAAACATGGGTGTCAAAAGGCAGGACTTATATGATTGACAATGAAGCGCACGAGATTGTATCTCAGTTTAATACCGAAATACGAGGGTTCTACAACTATTACTCAATAGCAAACAATGCATCGGCTTTGGGACGCTCTTTCGGCTGTATTATGAAGTTCTCCATGTACAAAACTCTTGCTCAAAAGCTGAATATGTCAGTGAGAAAAGTCATTGAAACATACCGCAAGGACAATCTCTTTGCCGTGCCTTTTGTAAACAAGGGAGGAGAAACCAAGTACAGGGTATTCTACAATGAGGGTTACGCCCGTAAAACGGATTGTGAAACAGCCCCAAGTGACAATCTGCCGTATATGTTCAAAACACCATCGTTAAGTTTGATAGAAAGGCTTACAACAAAAACGTGCGAACTATGTGGCAAGCACGGAGAAGTGGTAATGCACCATGTCCGCACTCTCAAAGAGTTAAAAGGTAAAAATGACTGGGAACGCAAAATGCTCTATATGCACAGAAAGACTTTGGTCGTATGTGCGGAGTGTAACGCAAAAATCCAGAGCTGTGATAAGTAAAATGATGTTACAGATGGAGAGCCGTATACATGGAGACGTGTAAGTACGGTTCGGGGGCAGATAAACGAAAACCTACCGCTGTAAAGCGGAAAGGCGTTGTTTACCGAGCCTACAAATAACCACGCAGAAGCTGGGTGACGATTTGACGGCATTCGGTAACCAACTGAACCAGACTTTCGGTAACATCAAAGTGGCAGGGACATGAAACGGACAACAATCACGATGGACGGGTGCGGCAGGGTTGCCGTGCCGTCCGATGCCGCCAGCGTGTGGATGAGCGAAATGGAGTTGGTTAGGCTGTTCTGTAAACAAAGCCAACGGGAGGGTAGCAAGTTTGTGTTTTGGTCTGCCCAAAACCGCTTGCTACCCTCCCGTTGGTTGGTTGAAACGTCACTTTATTTGTGCTCTAACCCTGCTCAAACTCGCTTGTGTGATACCCAAATAAGTGGCGATGCTTCCCAACGGCAATCGCTGTAACAAATCAGGTTCTTTTTCCAATAGCTCCTTATATCGTTCCGAAGCAATAGCGGACAACATGGAAATCAGCCGTTCTTCAGTGGCAAGCAACTCCATCTCCGCATAACGCCGCCCCCAATTGGCGATGTGCAAGTCTTCCGAAAATAACTCTTTCAGTTTTTTCCTTTTCAATACATATAAGACGGAATCTTCCATCAGCTCCATTGTTTCATATCCCGGCTCGTCATTTACATAGCCTTTCATGGAAACAAGGGTCGCTCCTTCCTTGCCCACCCAAAAGGTAATTTCCTTCCCGTCCACCGAGGTATAGGCGCGGACAATGCCTTCCTTGATGAAAAAGATGTTCTTCTCCACCTTGCCGCTTTCCAGCACGCGGAATCCTTTGGGATACGAAACTTCCGTCAGGCATTGCCGCAACTTGTCCAAAGACGCGTCCGGCATAGCATATCTCTGGTTGATGATTTCCTTTATATCCATAGTTCGTAGTTCTTATCGGTGTGCAAAATTATAAAATAGCACACGGAAACGGAAATGAATGGTTGTTTTTTGCCAAATGCAAAATCAGTTTTTGCCAAATGCAAAAAGCCGTCAGGGATTACTTGCTTACTTTTGCACCCGAATTTAATAATTCATTGGTATGAATTGGATAATCTTATTATTGGCAGGATTGTTTGAGGTGAGCCTTACATTCTGTCTGGGGAAAACGAGAGCGGCATCAGGAGTTGAATTTTATCTGTGGGGAAGCGGTTTCCTTGCTTCCACCGTACTGAGCATGGCTTTGCTTGCTAAGGCGGTGCAGACTTTGCCTTTAGGAACGGCATACGCCATTTGGACAGGCATTGGGGCGGTCGGTACGGTCTTGATAGGAATATTCGTTTTCAAGGAACCTGCCACTCCCATCCGGCTTTTCTTCCTGTTCACGCTCATTGCTTCCTTGATAGGATTGAAAGTCGTGTCATACTGAAAGGAGGCGACCGATGAAGTATGAATTGAGGGAGAACCAAGGCATTCCGGCACCTCTGCTGGCTCTGATGGCGGTCGCTACCGGACTTTCCGTCGCCAACTGCTACTACAACCAGCCTTTGTTGGGCAGCATGGCAAAAGACTTCGCGGTAAACGACTTTTCTGCCAGCATGGTAGCGACATTGACCCAGATAGGCTATGTGACCGGACTTGTATTTGTCATCCCGCTTGGTGATCTGGTTTCACGAAAGAAGCTGATATTGACCAATTATATCGTTTCTGCGTGCGCCTTGCTTGCCATATCCCTTGCCCCGAACATCTATTGGGTGTGGGGCGCATCCTTGCTTGCCGGAGCATCTTCGGTCATGCCACAGTTCTTCATCCCGTTAGTGTCTTTCCATTCGGCACCTGCACACAAGGTGCGCAATGTGGGCATTATACAATCCTGCTTGCTCATAGGCATTCTCGGCTCGCGGGTGTTCAGTGGCTTTCTTGCTGATGTGTGGGGATGGCGTTCCGTCTATTTCGTGGCTTGCGTGTTTATGCTCGGATGTTTTCTGATGATTCACAAGATGCTGCCCGTGCTGTCTGCCCGTTCTCAAGAAAGCTATGCAGGGCTGATGAAATCTTTGTTGCGCCTGCTCTTCCAATACCCGTACTTGCGTATCGCGTCGCTGAGGGCGGCATTGGCTTATGGCTCGTTCTTCGCCCTGTGGAGTTGCCTTGCTTTCCGGATGAAACAGGAACCTTTCTTTGCAAGTGACGACATTATCGGGGCACTCGGTTTGTGCGGACTGGCAGGTGCATCCACGGTCGTATTCATCAGCGGCTATATCCAAAAGTACGGTGCAAGGTTCTTTTCTATTGCCGGAGGATGTGTGGTATTGGCTGCATGGCTGCTGGCATTTTTAGGGAATGACAGCTACCTGTGGATGATAGTTGCCATCCTGTTGATTGATGCCGGTATGCAATGCATCCATTTGTCGAATCAGACCAGCGTAGTCGCCCTTGACGCATCTGCCATCAATCGTGTCAATACCGTTTATATGACCATTTACTTCTTGGGCGGTTCTGCGGGCACTTTCGTTTCCGGTCTGTCCTGGCAACATTATGGATGGGCAGGCGTGGCTTGGACGGGAATCGCTTTTACTGTGGCTTCCTTGCTTGTTAATTATTTCAAGCCTCAAACAACATAATGGTGGATACAAAACAGGCTGAAAGAATATTTGGGATGATTCTTTCAGCCTGAATATTTTTTGTACCTTTGCATCCGAAGAGTTACTTGAACAAGCAAAGCGATGCAGACCACGGCAATTGGAACGGTTGCCAACTCATTACCCGAAAACGAGGTAATTCTTCTAACTCTCTTGATTTCAAAGGGGTATATCCTTTTTGCAGAATTAGTGAATAATTTTGATAATTTCATTGTCATATTTTTATATCCAATACAAAAGTAGATATTTTTCTGCTGATCTATCTATTGAATTGATAGTTTTATCGTTTCAATCCTCTGGATTTCTTATCATTCCACGGAAGTGCCGAAGACGAACCACCTCCACCCGTGCCGACATGAGCCTGTGCTGGGCCACCTGAAGTAAGCATGAATGCCGCCCCAAGCAACTGTGTCTGTATATCGTTTACCTGTTCCTGCGGCTCGAAGACAGCGTTGACAAATTCTTCGTCCGTGATTTGCCCGTTGAAATGTCTTTGGGCCACATCATAGTTTATCTGGAATTTTGTGTCCTCAAAAAGTTCCTCTCCGACCCGTGTCCAGATATGGAGCGACGGATTCCGGTAGTTGGACACGTTGATTCGGACAAGCTCGGCACCGGATGAGAGGATATAACGCTGAGGGTTTGCCTTACGGTCGAGCAGGCCTATCTGCTTCCGCTGCTTGTCTATAACGGTATCTTTCTCTTCTGCCTGTCGCTCGGCGGCTTCCGCCCTGCGGATGACTGCGTCTATCTCTTTCTGGTAGCCGTTCCGCAGCTTTTCGATTCCTGATTTGTGCCGCTCCTGCAACTGTGCCTTTTCTGCCTGAAGTTCCTCAATCTGTTTATTGAGTTCGGCAATCAGCCTGTCCTTGTCAGCCAGTTCCTTTTTTGCCTTGGCAAGGTCTCCCTTGCCGAACCATGCGAGGATGGTGTTCCTGCCCTCCTGTGCCTTCTCCACATCGGCCTGTAACTTGGCTATGTCCTCTTCATATTGGATTACCTGCTGCCTGTAGTATTCCGAGTTCGCCTGATGCTTGGCGGTGGAGCCGACAATCCCACGCTGCAACCCGAACGGTTTCATGGCCGCAGCGTAGCTGTTTTGGTATTCGTGCAGCCGTGTGCGCCGCATCACATCGTCCGCCGAGAGCCGGGGACCGGACTTTGTTTCATATTTTTTCTCGCCTTCTCGTTTCCTGCGGAGACGTTCTCCGGTCACAATGGGAACGATGGTGGCGTGCAGGTGGGGAGTCTTCTCGTCCATGTGTAGCACGCACGATACAAGGTTCTCTTCACCGAAGGTGTCCTTTAGCCATTTGAGATTGGCATCGATCCAACTGTTCAGCCTACCGTCATTGGCAATTTTCATCATCTGCTCATGCGTCCCGGTCAGGATGATACGGATGGCTTTTGTCTGGTTTTTGCCGACCTTGCGGCGCAGCCCGGCCGTGTCGATGCGGTGCTGTACCGCCTCGGTACGGTTGGGCACTCCTTCAGGGAACCTGACCAGCTCACGGTTGAGATGTGTCCGGTCCGCATTGGCATTGGCCGGCACATAAATTTTTCCCTTGGCATCTTTTCTTTCTATATGGCATGACATTCCGCTGTCATTGCCGCTGCCACGCTGTAGGTGGCAGACTGCGTATTGTGTATTGCTCATATCTGTTCGTTTTATGGTTGTCATTTTTGTTGTAAAATCCCGTTTTATTGCCGGAGGCATATATTTGGAGCCTGAGGTATTCCCTAGGGCTATGGGCTTTTTGACTGCCGGACGCGGAGCGGAGGCGGTGAAAATGCCCTAATAGGCTACGGGATTTTACAACCCCATTTTCACGGGACAGCAAGCTGTCCATTGCTCCTCTTTCATTCCGTTTTTTCTGCATCCACCAGTTCGAGTCCGAAGGTGTCGATGAAGGTCTGCAACGCTGGATTGCGTTGTATCATCCTCGCGAGAATCATCTGTGGCGTATCCTCCATCAGCAGAAAGTCGGCGATGTCTAGTCCCCGACTACGCTGTTCATCGGTCGCCATCTTTTCCAGCAGGTCGGAACAGGTGACACGCCTGCAGATAGTCTCCAGCATCGGCAGCCGTTGCCGCCATTCTTCGGTTGCCTTGAGATCTGGGAAAAGAATCACTTCGCGTTCTTTCAACACCTGCATGGCCTCACTGTTGAAACAGCCGTGCATTCCCCCGGTGGCAAGCCATACAAAATCAGGGATGAACATGGCGGCAACCAGTGCCGTCTTCTCGCTTTCGACAATGGCTACAGGCTTGGCTGACATGGCAGCGGAAGTGTCCGAAAGCAGATGTTCACCGAACAGGCACTGCTTCATGTGGAAGTCCGGCACTTTTCTTACAGAATGGACCCAGTTGACTTGAATGAAAGGTTCTTTAATCCGGTGCCCGGTTACGGCATCGTAGCCCATAATCTTGCCTGCACGCACGTTACTCTTGACATCTATCTGCCAGAACACGGTCGAACCGTTCCACATCCTTGACGTGCCGACTTTGTAAACATGGAACAACCTGCCGGCTTCCTCCTTTCCCGCCACTTTGGAGAAGTATCGGTACAAAGGGTTGATGTCGTACCCGCGCATGGATTGCTCCACCCAATCATAGGGAAGATAAGAAATCTCCGGTTCTTGTTCTGTTGGCGGTTGTTTGGTAGCATACCTTACTGCCGTAAATGCTCTGCTGTTCATTTTATGGCCAGCCGATGTTTCCCTTGCTGACGGATTGTCCCGGAAGTATTCTTTCGGGGAATAGTGATAACCACAACTGTTGATGTGGTCGCATTTACCCACGTACCCCGGGAAAGAAATCTCTCCCGCCTCGTCGATATAACGGGTAAAGCAGGACTTCCTTCCGCACCCCGGACAGACGGTCTTGCTGCCCGGTTTGTATTTTTGAAGATGGAATCTATATTCGTTCATAATGTTGTTGATTACGTGTTTCTGCAAATGAATACCACCATTTGCAGTTTGCAGTTCTTGCAGTCCTGCAGGAATTTCCCCTTTTCAGTCCTCGAAACTGCAAAACTGCAAAGACTGCAGGCTGCAACAAGAGATCATCCGTTGCAGTTTCGTGGGGATGATTCATTATTGCTTTCATTGGATTCGACAGATTTATCATACATGATTTTCTCGTAATGCCCGGCTTTTGATTTCCGGAGAAGCCTGCTGCGGCATAACTCCTTCAGGTAATTCATGACAGTTCGCTCACTGACGCACTGCCGTTCCTTTCCAACGGTTATTGCTGTTTTTGTATCAAAGGTATCAGGTAACATCGACAGTAACATCTTTGGAGGATCTTCACAGGTGTCATTCGCCACGAAAGAACGGATACGCATGTATGATTCCTCAAAATAGTCGTTCAGCCGTATGGCGGCTTTCACCGATGATACATCTATAAACTGCAGGTGACTTTCACCGGACGCGTGGCGCAAAACCTGAATTATCAATGCCAGACGGGCTACATGGGCCGGATGTTTCATTTCCCGGCTGTCCACCTCGGCATCATCCTCTATCCGGTTGATACGCTCCACCTTCCTGTTCCACCAGGAGAAGAAGTATTCCCTGGCCTCCCTGTCCATAGACAGCACGTGGGGTGTTTTTTCTTCCGCTTCGGTGTCATAGTCCAATGTAAGGACCTTGTTTAATATGTTCTCCCAACGGACTGCAGCTAGGGATGTCCTTTCCCCATCGTCGTCCCGGTTTTTCCAGGATGAAAGCTTGGGGGATTTGGGCATCACGAACAGAATACGGTCAAGCAGCCCGTTTTCCTCGAAACCTTTTTTCAGAAGCTCGTGTACACGCTTGGTTTGCGTGGTTCCGATGATGTTTATGCATGGATGCTCGATGTGTACAGGAACAGGGGAGTTTACCCTGGTAACATCCAAAGCCCCGCCACTCCATGCAGTCAGAAGCTGTTCTATGAGCTGCCCGTTCGTATAACGGTTGGCGGAATTGAACATGCCCATGATCTCGTCCACCAGAATGACCACGCTTCTCGGGTTGTGGTGGTGGGTCAGTAAAAGCGACTCGGGAGTGAAATCAGAGACTACAGTGCGTTTCAGGATAGGTTTCTTCCCGTTTTCTCCCGCGGCTTTCCATGCCTCCATTTCTGTCTCGTACACCTTGAAAAGGGCATAGTCACGTTTCCGGATCGGGCGATATGCGGCCTCCAGCGGTGGGGTCTTGCCCAGTCCGGGCCTGCCTACCAGAATGATGTACAACGCTCCGCTGCTCTGCCAGTCTCCTTTGATGCGGATACGGTATGCGCCTCCCAGGGCCGCGGATACAGCCGACAACATGGCCGTAGCGATAAACTCGATCTTGTAGTTCTCGTATGTGGCCATATCGAGTATGACAGACTGCACGGCCTGGGGCAGGACCTCCAGCGGGAATCCCGTTCTTTCAATATCCTCCGCCTCCATGCGGATTCTGTTACACAGTTCAAGCCTGCCGGTTGCCATATCACACATTTTTTCTCTTGCAATAGGATGTTACACTCTCGGACTTGTTGCCTGTCTGTACCCGGCGTACATCAGATTTGGCATACATGTTCTTGTTACCGACCTTGACCGGTACGAGATAGCCTCGTTTCGCCCACAGGTTGAGCGTGCCCTCGCACACGTTCAGCAACTCACGGACCTGTTTTGTATTGAGATAAGTCTCCTCCGCTTCACGCAGTATCGCGGCTCTCTGTTCTTCCTGTTGCGCCATGATGGTACGCTGCACGATGGATTCAGCGAACATTTTAAGGTCAGCGGGAGTGACTTCCAGTTTCACGTTCGCTCCTTGCTCGACCAGACTCTCTATGGTAATCATAAATATCAGTTTTGAAGTTTGTGATGACCATCTTCAAAAGTTCCCTGGTGCCCCGCTTCCGATGGCTTATAAAAGAGAAGCACCGCCAGCCCTCGGGAAAGGATTGACGGTGCAAATGTATGTGTAAATTAAAAGTGGTTGATATATAATGATTTGTCTTAAATTGTCATGACAATATAAGTCCGTGTGACAACGTGAAAAGGTTATAATTAGCCTTATTTCTCTGCAATGGCCATCGTGCCTGTACCTGGGATATTACTGATAGCCTGTGCCAATTTCTGGAACAGTTCCCGGTTCTCGTCACTCTCTATCAGGGGTGCCATCTGGTCTTTGCCGTCCTTGATCACATGTTTTGCCGTTCTCAGGAACCCGACCGACTGCCGTATGGCGCTCTCGCTTTTCAATGACGGCAAATCCGTGAACTGCAATGTCAGCCCCATGCTGTACTCCTTGGCTGTATGCATACCGGCAACCAAACCGAGCTCCTTCAATACATAGAACGGTAATGCCTGATGAATGGCACTTGTATTGACGGAAATAAAGTCGCGGATATGATGTAATACAACTTTCTTGTTCTCGTGATCAAGATAATCGGCGAGTGGCCGTTCCTGGATTTTTTTCTTTCCGGCCACGCGTTGTACAACAGGCCCCCTGACGCTGTCTTCGGTCCGGGTTGTAATCGTATCCCTGCTTTCTTCATCGGTTTCCATGTCAGCCGTGATGGCCTGCAAGGCCCATTCGCCGACATGGCCTTTTTCAATGGCGTTGTTCATGGCAAAATACCTGTCCCAGTCTGCCCGGGTTCGGAAACCGTTCTTGATGGATACGTTTATTATCTGCTTGACTACAAGGGAACAGCCCAGCCTGTCAGCATTGTCAGCTTTCGGATTCTTCATCTGTTTCTCTATCATGGAAACCATCGCTTCGAAGCTCTTTCCATAATACAGCCAGCTCAACACGAGCGGTGCCGAAAGGGTGATACCCGGCTTGGAAGATTTGCCACTGAAAAAGGACTTTATCCTGCCCCACAATGTGACCGGTGGAATGTTGTCGGGCAGAGGATTGTTTTCCTCCCTCTGTTTCGTGTACAGCTCCACGATCTGCCCGGGTACCGCGTTCTCCGCGAACTGCATGTTTATATTTGCAAGGCCATCCGTGCTGTCATCGTTCCAGGACAATTCCCATTCCCGCCTGATACTGGGAAGTTGCCTGAATATGGCTTTGCAGATGGCAAGATACTGCCTCTCGTCACCGTTTGTCATCAGGCGCGAGAAGCGGTTGTATTCTTCACGGTGCGTGTTCTTCCACTGGAGAATATCCTCCTTGAATTGTTCGTATGTCAACTTCTGCTCGTCCATATTCATATTGCATTATCGGTGGATATAAAAGGATAAAAGGATAGATGGAAAATAGAAACGGTCAATCCAGAAGGTTTACCAGCTCCTTCTTCATTTCATCGTCTATCTTACGGTACCGGGCAAAGGCACGGCTACCCTCAGAGTGCCCGGACATGGAGGCAATCAGGTTCGGGTCCTTGACCTGCTTGTACAGGTTCCCGATGAAAGTCTTCCTCGCCGTGTGGGTGGTGGCCACCTCGTACAATGGTCTTGCCACATCCTCGCGCGTCTTCGGGTCGAGCACCCTGACCATACGGTCGATTCCCACGTATTTGAGAATCTCCTTTATTTTCTTGTTGTAGCCAAAATGCGAGAATCTCGGAAGCAGCGCTTCTTCCAGGTCTTTGTACCTTTCCAGTATATCCAAGGCCTTTTGGTTAAGCGGGACCCGTACCGTGCCCGCATGTTCCAGCTTGGTCTTTTGGGGAATGTACTCCACGCAACCGTCCACGATATTCGCCTTGGTCAGCCGGTTCAAGTCACTGACACGGCAACCGATCAGGCACTGGAACATGAAGATGTCACGATAGACCGGATAGTTGGCACCCATGCCGTTTAAGTCGGCATAGTACACCTTGTCCCGTTCTTCAAGCGTCAGGTAGAACGGGTCACCGTACATGGGCTGCGCGATCTGGTACTGGTCGAAAGGATTATTTCGTGTAAGGCCACGTTTGATGCACCATTTGATGACGGTGCGAATGCGGTACAGGCTTCCTGACATGCTGTTCTCGGAACGTACCTGCTCGACATTGCGGCGGACCTCGTTCTGGTAAAACACGGGATACATGTCAACATACTTGTGCTCCTCCTGCAGCCAGAATTTGAAATCCCTTATGTCATCTGCCGTGATGGAGTCAATGCAAAGATGGAAGCCCCTCTGGTGCATGACCTCATGGCGGAAACGCTCGTAACGGAGTACCTTGTTGAGATTGTCAAGATGATGTTTCCGGCTCTCGAACGCGAGCGGGGTCTCGTCAACATATTTTTGTATCTGGTATGACAACAGGTATTCCTCTACCTTGTTGCCGCCCCTTGCATTGATGTTGGGGTGATGGTATTCTTCTATCAGCCCCTTGAGCCAGTTCCCGTCAACTCCACGGCTGTATTCCCTGGTGATCAGGTGGGTGATTTGCTGGATATCCCTGTCGAAAGCGTTCTTCTTCTCTTCCGAGACAAGAGCCACACGTGGTTTGTAGCCTTGCCTCTCCGGACTCCAATGGTTCGGGTTGATGGACAGCTCGCTCGCGGCCTTTATGTCCACACCACCGATATCCCGGACACGGAAATAGACCCGGGCAAGATCTGTCACGTTGTTTTTCGCCGATGTCTTTCTGATAAATGCTGTTACTTTCATGTATATATCCTCCTTAGTTTATCATTTCAACAAGTTTTCGTTTCATGTCATCATCTATCGTCCGGTAACGCCGGAAGGCCCTGCTGCCTTCCACGTGGCCTGACATGGAGGCTATCAGGTTGGGGTCCGGAACCTGCCGGTACAGGTTACCTACAAAGGTCTTGCGTGCCGTGTGGCTGCTGGCCACCTCGTACAAGGGCTTCTGTACGGTGTTGTAGCCGTGCGTGTCAAGAATAGTGACCATGCGGTCAATGCCACAATGTTTCAGCAGTTCCCGTATACCCAGATTGTAAGTATTGATGGGCTTGAACGGAAGCAGCTTGCCGGTATTCCCGCTATAGCGTTCCAGTATTCTGACCGCCTTTTCATGCAATGGAACCCTGACGGTTTTCGCCTGACACTTCTTGGTCTTTTGAGGCATATACTCCAAAAAACCGTCCTTGATGTTCTCCTTGGTCATCCTGTAGAGATCACCGACACGGCAACCGACATAGCAGTGGAACACGAAAATGTCCCGGATGACAGCCAGTTTCGGGCAGTCGCTCAAGTCCGCGTCGTACAGGACATTCCTCTCTTCCGATGTGAGGTAGAACGGGTCGCCGTAGGTCGGCTCCTTGCAGCCATAAACAGCATAGACTTCGTTGTCGGAATACTTCATTCTCTTGCACCAGTGCAGGAACGTGCAGAAAAGGTTCATGGTATTGATGACGGTCGTGTTGGATAGAGGCTTGGGCTTGTGGTTGATGAGCATACGGGGAGTATAAAAGTCAGGATACTCCTGGCGGAGCAGGTACTCGTTGGCGACGTACTCCCTGAAGTCGTTCATCTGCCCCAGGGTGACAGTTTCAACGAAGAGCGTGAAGTCAGTATCGCCCAATAATTCACGCCGGTACTCGTGATACCTGGTCATCGTTCGCTCGAAACGGACAATGTGCTCCTTGGTTCTTTCTGCGCCGTCATATTTTTCCAGGTACTCGTGGATGCGGTGGAGCAGGTTCGGGTGATCACGCTCGAAAGCCCGCGCTGGATGCAGGACATCCTCGATGACCTGTTTCATCCACTTGCCGTCAGCCTTCTCCGAGAAGGTCTTTTCCGCTCTCTCGATGATGGCGGCGATCTGTTCGGGCACCCGCTTCTGTTCAATGGCCGTCACGGCAGTCGTTCGCCTGTAACATAAGGTATCGGCATCCCAATACTTGTCATGGACCGCAATGGGGGAAACCACTTTGATGTCCACGTTCTTCTCCCGTACCCGGAAGCAGATGTTTGAAGTGGTCGCGGAACATTTTTTCAGATAGACGGAAATTTTCATTTGTTATGCCTTTTTGATTACATGACAAAGGTAAATAAATTCCCGAATATGTTCCCATATATCCCGAGGAAACTTGCAACGAATTAAGACAAATTAAAAAGTCATTCCCGAATATGATACCACATAAAGTATTGAATATTAGAGGTTATATTTGCACTTATTTAGCTCTTTTTTTCATTTTCGTCTTTATTCGACTTCTCGAATATCAGATATTGCAGTTCCACGCTTCTTGTATTTTATAAAGGTTCTTGTGGCAGCTGGAGGACAGAAAAAACTTGATGATATGAAAAATTTATTTTTAATGACAATGTCGCTTCTGTTTTCAATGGCTGCACATGCGCAACAAGACGTTACCCGATTTCTCGGAATCCCGGTCGATGGGAGCAAGAGTGAGATGATCCACAGGCTGAAGGAAAAAGGTTTTCAATATAATCAATCGACAGGTGCTCTAAGAGGAGAATTTAATGGTCTAGAAGTCGATATTTATGTAGTGACAACCAAAAATAAAGTTAGCCGTATTATGGTTGCTGATGTTAATACTGTTGATGAGACGAATATTCGAATAAGATTTAATAACCTTTGTGAACAGTTCGCTGATAATCCTAAATATACATCATTGGCAGATAATTGTATGATTCCTGAAGATGAAGATATTTCTTATGAAATGTTAGTTCATGACAAACGCTATGAGGCTATTTTCCATCAACTCGCATTTGATGAAAAAGGTTGGACGGCAAAATCAGACCCTGAACTGTTATCTAAATATACGGAAGAACAATTGGAGCATCCGACCGCAGAAATTGAAACAGAGATTGCAGCGGTCCGTTTAAGACGTAAGTTGGAAGATTTTTATTCTTGTTCAAAAAGACCTGTGTGGTTTATGATATCAGACTTTTACGGAAAATATTACATAATAATGTATTACGATAACGAATACAATCGTGCTAACGGGGAAGATTTATAACAGATATAACGAATACATTGAATCAAGAAATTTCCGTTAAAGGAGGAAAATGATAGATAGTTTTGGGAAAATAAAAAATGCTACGAAACTCGTAGCATTTTTTATCTGTATAGCGATTCTTTTACTCGCTCAACGGAGTAACGCTTACATACGATTTACCTTCGCGTTTTTTGCAGAAGGAAACCGTGCCGTCAACCAGTGCGAAGAGCGTGTGATCCTTGCCGATACCTACGTTCTCGCCCGGATTGTGGACAGTACCTCTCTGGCGAACGATGATGTTGCCAGCTTTAGCGAACTGACCACCGAAAAGTTTGATGCCGAGTCGCTTGCTTTCCGACTCGCGGCCGTTCTTTGAACTACCTACACCTTTTTTGTGTGCCATGTTTCTCTAAATTTAAGGTTATGCGACAATTTCTTCCACGAGAATCTGGCTCAGGAACTGACGGTGTCCGTTCTGCTTCTGATAGCCTGTTCTGCGTTTCTTCTTGAACACGAGGACTTTGTCGTCCTTTAGGTGCTTAAGAATCTTACATTTCACCGAGGCGCCTTCTACTACAGGTGCACCTACCTTGACCTGACCGTCGTTGTCTGCGAGCAGGACCTTGTCGAAACTCACCGACGAATTTTCTTCGCCGGGAAGACGGTGGACATAGAGTTTCCGACCTTTTTCAGCTTTGAATTGCTGACCTGCAATCTCTACTATAACGTACATTGATTAAATTGTATGTGTTTATACATAAATTTCAACGTGCAAATATAAGGATAATTATTGAATAAACAAGGGCAGGCAATTTTTTCTTGCAGACATTTGTTTTGGCACGTTTTTCGGTGTATCTTTGATCGTGTAAACAGTATGTATATCAAATGTATCGTATCTTAATCGTGTCGGAGGACTTCGTCTTGCGCAAGGCCGTGGCTTTTTCCTTGAATGACCTGGATGCGTGTGTGGAGTGCGCGGATACGGTCGGTGCGATGCTTGTGCTTCACCGGGAGTCGCCTTTCGACCTGGTGATCGTTATGGGTACTGCTGCCGAAATGTGCCGGCAGGAAGTGATGGACACGCTGCGGGCGGATAAAACCCGGCGTACGCGGGTCTTCGTGATTTCGTGGCCGCAATCCGAACAGATGGTACGGAGTATGTACCGGATGGGCGTGAACCAATACATGACCTTGCCGGTGAGCCTGCACCGGTTGCGGCGGAAAGTCATCAACGAGCTAATCGATCGGGAAAAATGGAAATGACGTTTTGGTGGTGCATCGGGGTCGTTTTGGTTTCAGGAGCTGTTTTGGCCGGAAGCTGGTGCGTGCAACGGTTTGCAGGTCGTTTTTGCCTCAGGTGGGATGCCGAGCGCCGCGAAAAGTATTTGAACAGCGTGTTGTGGATGCTCTTCTCCGGAACCGAAGAGTGCGCTCACTGTCCCGAGGCGATGTCTTCGCGGGATAGGCGCCTTATCGCCGAGGATATTGCCGACCTGGTGGATTCTACGTACGGGCTCGATCCGGCGCCGTTGCGTCGGATCGTCGAGCGTCAGAGGCTTGATGTTTTCCTGCTGCGTCGTATTCGCCGCAATGGAGGTTACCGCAGGGCTTATTACCTGCATCTGCTTTCCCGAATGCCCGTCGATGAAAAAACAGTTCGGGCAGTGGAACGTTATACGCATAGCAGGAACCGTTATGTCCGCTTCTGTGCGTTGAGCGTGCAGATGATGGCCGATATGTCGGCGCTTTCCTCGAAAATCGACGCCTATTCCCATCGGCTTTCGTATTTCGAACTGTCCGAGGTGCTCCGTATGTTGCGCCAGAATGTGCAGCCTGTCGATTACGAACCGTTGATCCTGTCGCCGAACCGGAATCTGCGGATGCTGGGACTCAGTGTCGTTTGGCGTTTCGGAATCGAAGATGCGGAGGAGATCCTGCTGCGGATCGTTGCCGAAAACCGGTCCGAGGAGTCCGTCGGTGCGATGTACGTTCTTTGTACGCTGCACAGTGTGATTACGCGTCCCGAAGTGGAAAAATTCGTGGGCGGAATGAATCCCGTTCAGCGCAGGGTACTGCTGCGTTATATTGCCCGGCAGGGATACTCCGCGAACGCTTTGCAGGTATTCATTCCTGAAGAGGAGAAGCGATATTATGTGTCGTTGGTCGATTCGTATAAATTGAACGTCGGATAGTATGTGGTTCATTGAGTTAGGTGCGATTTGCGTGACGGTTGCCGTCGTGGTGCGTGTCTGGTGGCTGGTAGTTCAAGTGTTGAGGGCGCGTAACAAGCGTCGTTTGCTGTCCCGTATGTTCGGCGTGGTTTCCGATTCGCCCGATTTTATCGGAATTTCGGCGATTTGCCACGACATAGATTCCGTTTCCCAGGTGGCCGACCTGCTCGATGTGGAGTATGCCAGTTACGAATTGCTGGTGGTGATGGACGCCCGTCTGAAACCGGAGTTGTTTCACGAGATGCTCCGGCATTACCGGATGATGCGGGTGGATTATCATCCGTTCGAAGCCTGTTCTCAGTTGGGTGTACGGGGATTCTACCGCTCCCAGACGCGGGGTGTCAATCGTCTGACGCTGCTCGATCAGATGGAGGCGTTTTCCGCCGTTTCGTCGGATGCGGCCGTGCGAGCCGCGTCGTACGATTATATTTTGCCGATCGGCCGCAACCTGCGCCTCAAACGGGGTGCGATCGACCGTCTGGCGATGGAGTTGGCGGTTCATCCGATCCACTCTATATCGTTCGTGCGGACTGCCGTAGGACCTTCGCTGCGACTTTATGCCCGGGAGTATGTCGGCCGGTTGGGTCGTTTCGACCGGGCCGACGGGTATGAATTGTCCCGCAAGGAGAGGATCACGTTGTACGAACCGTTGTTTTATGAGTTGCGCCCGTCCCGCTATGTCTGGATTTTGACTTTGACCGGAATGGCGCTTTTGGCCGGATGTGCGATTGCGGCGTGGTCGTTCGGGTGGCTGCCGATGACTTTGTTGCTGCTCGATATTCTGTTGCTTTGGGGACTGTTTCTGTGGCTCGGGGCTGTTTCGGCACCTTTTCCCGCCGGGAAGCGGAATGCTGCGCTCGGGGCCGTGTAACGGCTGCCGGGTTTTTATTGCCGGAAATTTTACGGATCCGGGAATTATATAGTACCTTTATCCTGTCTTACCGATCAAAAATATCATTATGCTTGACAACGAGCTCAAATCATACCTTTTGCCCAACCTTTTCAATGCGGCGGTGCGGGCCGGTGCGGCCATTATGCAGGTTTACAAAAACAAGGAGGATTACGACATCAGCATTAAGAGCGACAAGACTCCGATTACCGTCGCGGACCGCCGGGCGCACGAAACGATCAAGACCTATCTGGGACCTACCCGTATTCCGATTCTGAGCGAAGAGGGGCGTGAGATGCGGTACGAAGAGCGCTGCAACTGGGAGCTGTTCTGGTTGGTGGACCCGCTGGACGGAACGGTGGAGTTTATCAAGGGAAACAACGAGTTTACGGTCAATATCGCCCTGATGGAGAATAACCGGAGCGTGGCGTCGGTGGTGTATGTTCCCTATTTGGGCAAGATGTATCTCGCGTGGCGCGGGGGCGGTGCTTTCCTGAAAGAGGGGGTGGCGGCCGATTCCGACGCGGAATACTCGTACGGGCAGATCGTCGAAAGTATGCGGCGCCTGCCTGTAGAGTCGGCGCGGCATGAACATCCCCGGGTCGCCGTGTCCCGGTCGCACAAGTCGCCCGAACTCGCGGAGTATATCGAGGAATTGCGAAAGAGCCATCCCGATCTGGAGGTCGTGGAGCAGGGCAGCTCCTATAAGTTTTGTTTGCTGGCGGAAGGCGCGGTGGATTACTATTTTCGGACTACTTCCACGTATGAATGGGATACTGCGGCGGGGGAGTTGATTCTCTCCGAAGTAGGGGGCGAAACGCTTTCGCTGCCGGATTATCGTCCGTTGCGTTACAACAAGACGGATCTGGTTAATTCTTGGTTTTTCTGTCGCGCCCGTAAAATGCCGGGTTGCAGGTCGGAGGCGGAGATGATGGTCGGGGAGTGTTCTGCGGCGGACTGACCGCCTCTCGGCATCGTGGGGTTGAAACCGAGAAAATAGAAACACGGGTAATCTGAATTCAGATTGCCCGTGTTTTCGGTTTGCGGAGAATTTGTCGCCGATTATTTTTTTGCGGAGCCGTGTACTGCGGCTGCCGCTTCGGGGGTGCAGGCGGCGCAGTTGCCCGAGCATCCGGGCTCCGATGCGCAATCTTCGAGTCCCGTCATCTGTTCGCGGGTCTCCTGAACGGCGCATTTGATACCCAGTTTGCGCATGTTTTCGTTGGTGGAAATTTCGGAGTCGATGTGGTGTCCCTTGAAAATCAGGGTGAGCGACATGGCCAGGACGAAAAGTCCGACGGCCAGAATCGCCAAAAGAATTATGATTAACCAGGTTGGCATGGTAACTGAAATTTAATAGTGGAAATTTGGGTGTTCCGATGCAAATTTATACATTTGTGTTATTAATTGCAAAAATGCTGCCCGGAATGATCCGGGCGTATGCTGACAGAGTAAATCCGGTATGAAAATCGTTATTGCGGGTGCGGGCGAAATGGGAAGCCATCTGGCGAAAATGCTCAGTGGCAACGGGCACGACATCACGGTCATAGACAGCGATCCGAAGCTGCTGGCCGATGTGGCCAGCCTGGCCGACGTGCTGACGGTCGAGGGCGACTCCACGACCTTTGCCGTGTTGCGGAAGGCTTCGGTGCGAAAGTGCGACCTGTTCATCGCCGTCAATCATGTCGAGAACGACAACGTGGTGGCAGCGGTGCTGGCCAAGCAGCTCGGGGCCAAGAAATCCATCGCCCGGATCGACAACAACGAATACCTGGAGCCCAATAACAAGGAGATTTTTATCAACATGGGTATCGACTACCTGTTCTATCCGGAAAAGGTGGCGGCTCAGGAGGTGATCAATCTGTTGGGGCACACTTCGACGACGGAGTACGTCGATTTTTCGAGCGGACGGCTTTCGCTCGTGGTTTTCCGTCTTGATCCGACCTCGTCGCTCATCGGACGCGAACTTTCGGGTTTCAAGGACGATGCGGCGCAGCTCAGCTATCGGACGGTGGCGATCGCTCGCGGCGGTCAGACCATCATCGCCCGGCAGGATGAAATATTTATGGAGGGCGACATGGTGTATGTCATCGCCCGGCAGGATGCCGTGAAGGAGGTGATGGAGTTCTCGGGGCATTCCAACGTGGAGATCAACAACATGATGATCCTCGGCGGTTCGCGCATCGGCATACGCATTGCGACCGAATTGCAGGACGAGGTCAATATCAAGTTGATCGACTACAATGCCGAGAAGGCCTATCGGTTGGCCGAATTGTTGGACAAAACTTTGATTATCAATGAGGATGGCCGCCATATCGAAGCGATGCTCGAGGAGGGGCTGGCCAATATGGACGCTTTTATCGCGGTGACGGGGCGCAGCGAAACCAATATTCTGGCGGCGATGCTCGCCAAACGCATGGGCGTCAAGAAGGTGATCGCCGAGATCGAGAACCTCGATTATATCAATCTGGCCGAGAGTATCGGTATCGATACGATCATCAACAAGAAACTGGTTACGGCGTCGAACATCTTCCGCTTCACGATGTCAACCGACGTGCAGGCGATCAAGTGTCTGACGGGCAGCGAGGCCGAGGTGCTGGAGTTCATCGTCAAGCCCAACGCCCCGGCGACGAAGGCTCCGATCAAGGAGTTGAAGCTGCCGCAGGATACGATTATCGGCGGCGTGGTGCGCGGCGACAAGGTTTTCATCGCCGTGGGAAACATGGAGTTGAGCGCCTACGATCGCGTGGTGGTTTTCGCTATGCCGGCGTCGATCTCCAAAATTGGATATTTCTTTAATTAACGATAAGGAGGAGCAGCGCAGGATGTCGATTCGGAACAGTTTGTTACGTACCTATTTCGCCCGCCGGATGAAGGCGATAGATCGTTTTCGGCGACATCCGGACCAAGTGCAGGCCGAGATGTTCCGACAGCTCATTGCGCGGGGGGCCGATACGGAGTTCGGTCGTCGGCACGGTGTTGCCAAGCATCTTACGCCCGAGGCGTTCGCCGCACGGGTCGGAGTGCAGGACTACGAGAGTTTCAAGCCTTATATCGAGCGGATGCTGGCCGGAGAGAAGAATGTCGCAGCCCCGGGGCGGGTGACGCTTTTCGCCCGTTCGTCGGGAACTACGTCCGACCGCAGCAAGTTCATTCCCGTCACGCGGGAGTCCGTGTGGTGGAATCATACGCTCGGTATGCGGGACGTGGCGGCGGTGTATGCTTCGGCCAAGCCGCAGACGAAGATCTTCGACGGCAAGACGCTGACGCTCGGCGGTTCGTATGTCCGGGAGAACGGAGCTCTCATCGGGGATCTGTCGGCTGTGCTGATCAGTCAGACTCCGTTCTGGAGCGGTTGGTTCCGGGCGCCGAAGATGGAGACGGCTCTGATTCCGGATTTCGACCGGAAGATAGAGGGGATCTGCCGGGAGTGTACCCGGGAGAAGATCACGGCCTTTGCCGGCGTGCCTTCGTGGAACCTGGTGCTGATGCGCCGGGTGTTGGAATATACGGGCAAGAGCAACCTGCTCGAAGTGTGGCCCGATCTGGAATTTTTTGCGCACGGGGGCGTGGCGTTTACGCCCTACCGCAAGTCGTTCGCCAAGCTGATCCCGTCGGAGGGGATGACCTATCTGGAAACATACAACGCTTCGGAGGGTTTTTTCGCGCTGGCCGACGATCTGACGCGGGACGATATGCTGCTGATGCTCGATTACGGGACTTATTACGAATTTCGCAGCGGCGAGCAGATCGTGCCGCTCGAAGGCGTTCGGGTCGGAGAAGTTTATGCAATGATCGTGACCTCGATCAACGGGTTGTGGCGTTATGAGATCGGCGATACGGTGGAGTTTACCTCGACGAATCCCTACCGCATCCGTTTCGCGGGCCGCACGCGTCAGTTCATCAACGCCTTCGGCGAGGAGCTGATCGTGGATAACGCCGAGCGGGCGCTCGCGGCGGCCTGCGAGCAAACCGGTGCGGTGGTCGAAGAGTACTCCGTGGCGCCCTGTTTCATGGGGCTGAATACCCGGGGAGCGCACGAATGGGTGCTGGAGTTTTCGGAGCGGCCCGATACGCCGGAGCATTTTGCCGAAGTGCTGGACCGGGAGCTTCGCAGCGTCAATTCGGATTACGACGCCAAGCGGCAGACGGCGCTCGATCCGCCCCGCATCCATGCCGTGCCGCCGGGAACGACGCTGCGCTGGTTGCAGAAGACGGGCAAGAACAAGCTGCCCCGTATGCGCAACGACCGTACGGTTGTGGAACAGTTACTGAAGATTGAACAATAAATAACGCGATGACACGCGTCGCTTTGCCGGGGGCCGGGGATTGCGGCGGGAGACGGTTTTCTGCCGTGCCGCCGCAGACGGTGGACTTGCCGGACGACGGGACCGGGAGGGGCCCCGCCGTGCGGCGTGAAGTGCGTGACGTAGCCAAAACATCCGATTTATGTACATTGCGATAGCCGGAAATATCGGCAGCGGCAAAACCACGCTGACCGAGATGCTGACCGAGCGCTACGGCGCCAAGGCCTATTACGAGCAGAGCGACAATCCCTACATCGGGGATTTCTACAACGATATGAATCGTTGGTCGTTCAACCTGCAAATGTATTTTCTGGGCAGCCGCATTCAGCAGACGATGGATATTCTGCGCAGCGGTCCGGTCGATATTTTTCAGGATCGGACGGTGTACGAGGATGCCTATATTTTCGCCGACAACCTGCATCGCATGGGGCTGATGTCGGGCCGGGACTTCGATACTTATATGAGTATCTTCGGGTTGATTACCAACCTGGTGCCCCGGCCGGATCTGTTGATTTACCTCAAGGCCAGCGTGCCGACGCTCATTTCGCAGATCCGCCGCCGGGGTCGCGCCTACGAAATGAACATCGACGAACAGTACCTGCGGCGGCTCAACGACCGTTACGACGACTGGATCGAAAATATCTACCGGGGCGAAGTGCTCGTGATCGATAAGGATCGTGAGGATTTCGTCGCGGATGCTGCGGTGATGGAGAAGATCTGCGCTCGTCTCGACCGGAAGCGGGAGGAGCTCGAAACCGCTAAAAAATAGTCCCTATGTTGCCGGAATCTTTCACGCGGCGGGTTATGGCCGAACTGGGACCGGAGGAGGGGCGTGCGCTGTGTGAGGCGCTCGAAGGCCCGGCGCCGACATCCGTCCGTCTGCATCCGCAGCGCCCCTGCCGCTGGAGCGGAGCCGAGGCGGTTCCCTGGTCGCCGGCAGGACGTTACCTGACGGAGCGGCCTTCGTTTACGCTCGATCCGGCTTTCCATGCCGGGGCTTATTACGTGCAGGAGGCTTCGTCGCAGTTCCTGGCTCACGTGCTGGCCGGGGAGGAGGTCGCCGGAAAACGGATTCTGGACCTTTGCGCCGCGCCGGGGGGAAAGACGACGCTCTATGCGTCGCTCGCGGGTAGCGACGGGTTGGTAGTGGCGAATGAAGTCAATCGCCAGCGGGCGGCTGTTCTGGCGGATAACGTCCGCAAGTGGGGGCTGGGAAACGTGGCGGTGACGGTGAACGAGCCGGCACAGATCGCGGTGCTCGAAGGGTGGTTCGACATCGTGGCGGTGGATGCCCCCTGTTCCGGCGAGGGGATGTTCCGCAAGGAAAGCGTTGCCGTGACCCAGTATGACCAGCCCCTGCTGGATCGCTGCGCCGCTTTGGGGGCAGAAATCCTGGAAAACGCCGCGGCCATGCTGGCGCCGGGCGGAATTTTAGTCTATTCCACCTGCACCTTTGCGCCGGGGGAAGATGAAGGGCAGATCGCAGCTTTCCTGGCAAGGCATCCGGAGTTTACCCTGTGTGATCTTTCCGGCTGCGGTTTTGGCCAGCCCGGTGAAGCCAACCGGACAGGGGACTATCCGCTACAGGCAGAATACTG